>Ga0207419_1000147_pt1 | contig 56823 bp, 59 predicted proteins | sample ElkSloMetagenome_4_FD_184723 | JGI IMG/M metagenome (GOLD analysis project Ga0207419, IMG submission 184723) | Hot spring microbial communities from Elkhorn Slough, Monterey Bay, USA - MD2A (version 2) | ecosystem: Environmental > Aquatic > Marine > Intertidal zone > Estuary: Microbial mat ...
GTTCTGATCATCACTACGCCGCATGAACAGGCCCTGTTTCAAAACTTGCTTAAGGACGGCAGCCAGTGGGGACTGGAGCTCAGTTACGCAGTCCAGGAGCAGCCCAACGGCCTGGCAGAAGCTTTCATCATCGGTCGTGACTTCGTCGGTGGTCAACCGTCCTGCCTGATTCTTGGAGATAACATCTTTCACGGTGGCGGCCTGCGCCAGCAGCTTGCTGACGCCGCGAATCGCACGACAGGCGCTACCGTATTCGGTTATTACGTCAGCGACCCCGAACGCTACGGTGTAGTCGAGATGGATCCGGACGGTCAGGTGCTATCGCTCGAGGAAAAGCCTAAGCGCCCCAGATCCAATTATGCCGTGACGGGCCTATACTTCTACGACGAGCGCGCCTGCGACTACGCGGCTAGCCTCGAGCCGTCAGCGCGCGGCGAGCTTGAAATCACCGACCTAAACCAACGCTATCTCGACGCCGGCGACCTGACCGTCGAGACCATGGGTCGTGGCTATGCTTGGCTCGACACCGGCACCCACGAATCCCTGCAGCAGGCGGCCAGCTATATCGAAACCCTGGAGTCGCGCCAGGGCCTGCGCGTCGCTTGCCCGGAAGAAATCGCCTTTCATCAGGGCTGGATTGCGCGCGATCAGCTCCTGGCTCTGGCCGAGCCGCTGGTCAAAAGCGGTTACGGGGACTACCTGCGCCTGGTCGCCAGCGCCGACTTCCAGTCATGAGAGTCAAGCCGACTGAGCTCGACGGCGTGGTTGAAGTTCTCCCCGACGTGTTCGGTGACGAACGCGGGCGCTTTGTCGAAACCTGGCGCCAGGAGCGCTATGCAGAACACGGTATCGACGCCGGCTTTGTACAGGCCAACACCTCGCGTTCGGTTAGGGGCGTGTTGCGCGGCCTTCATTACCAGTGGCCGGAACCCCAGGGTAAGCTGGTCTGGGTGTCCACTGGACGGGTCCTGGACGTTGCCGTCGACATTCGCTCGGATTCGCCCAATTTCCGTCGCTGGTTTGCCTGCGAGCTTGATGCGGAGCGAATGAATCAGCTGTGGGTGCCGGAGGGCTTCGCCCACGGCTTTCTCACCTTGAGTGAGCAAGCAACGTTCAATTATCTGTGTACTCGACCCTATCGTCAGACCTACGATCGATCGATTGCCTGGAACGACCCCGATATTGGCATTGAGTGGCCGATGTCCGAGCCGGAGCTGTCTGGCAAGGACCAGCGCGCGACGACGCTGGCTGGCTTGGCCGTTGACGATCTTCCCAAATGCGCGTCTTACTGACTGGCGCCGAAGGCCAGCTGGGGCAGCACCTAGCCCGCAGCTGCCCAGGTGGTATCGATCTGATCGCAACCGATCGTGACATCGGCAAAGCCGACAATAGCTTATACGCCGCGAGCCACCCCTGCGATTTGTCCGACCGCGCCGCCGTGCTCGATCTTTTGAGCACCGTACGACCCGAGTGCATCCTCAACCCGGCCGCCTGGACCGCGGTGGATGACGCCGAGGACCACGAGGAGCAGGCGACCGTATTGAATCGAGACCTTCCGGGCTGGTTGGCCGACTGGTGCCAAAGCTGCAGCGCCGGACTGGTAAGCTATTCGACAGATTATGTGTTCGATGGTCAGCCAGGTCGAGGCTGGGTTGAGACCGATCCTTGTCGACCGCAGTCGGCTTACGGGCGAAGCAAGCGGGCGGGTGAAGAGGCGGTGCTTGCCAGAGGCGGCCGTAGTTTTATCGTCCGAACGGCCTGGCTGCACAGCGCCATGCCAGGTAATTTTTTGACCGCGATTCTTCAGCGTGCGGCGCATGGTCAGGATCTCAAGGTCGTGTCCGACCAGATCGGTTCACCGACCTGGGCCGGCACGCTGGCCACGGCAACCTGGGCCCTACTGGAGCCACTTGGCCGTCTTGCGCGTCCGAGCATCCTGCATGTGGCGGGGCAGGGCGCCATGAGCTGGCACGATTTCGCCGCGCGCGCCGTGGATGGGGCCAAGCGGCTCGGTCGGGTGCCCGAGTCGGTCCGCGTCGAACCCATCGCATCGAACGCATGGCCACAGAAAGCCCAGCGACCGGCCTGGTCGGTGCTGGATTGTTCCTATTTCGAGCGCGTCTCCGGCATGCGACTGCCGAGCGTGGACGATGCACTTCAGGAGTGTTTGCAGCAATGGGCGGAAGCGACGACGCAATAGACGCAGCGACACCGGCCCGGACGTCGACTCTGGTCCCGGTGATCCTGTCCGGCGGGGCGGGCACGCGCCTTTGGCCAGTCTCCCGGCGCGCGCACCCGAAGCCTTTCATGCGCCTGGCCGACGGTCAGTCGCTGGCAGAAAGCACGGTGGCACGAGCGGTCCGAGTAGCCACAGGTGATCAGACCCTTACGGTGACCGGTCGCGACTACTACTTCCTGACCCGCGATCTCTACCAGAAAAGCGAGCCCGATCGCGATCATCATTTCCTGCTGGAACCATCCGGCCGCAACACGGCGCCGGCGATCGCCGCAGCGGCCCTCTGGGTCGAACAGCGATTCGGCGACGAGGCCTGCCTGCTGGTGTTACCGGCCGATCATCTGGTGCGTGATCTCCAGGCCTTTGAGGCGGCCGTGGCCGAAGCGCATGCGCTGGCCAGCCAGGGTTGGTTGACTTGCCTCGGTATCGAGCCGACCCATCCCGAGACCGGATTCGGCTACATCCGCACGGGCCGGGACTTGTCGCAGAACGCTCAGGAAATCGAGGCCTTCGTCGAAAAACCTGATTTGGAAACTGCCCGTCGCTACTACGAGTCGGGGGACTATCTCTGGAACGGCGGCATGTTCTGCTTCCAGGCCGGCAGCATTCTGGCTGCGCTCGAGCAGCATGCGCCGGATATTGTCGAGCAGGTCCGGGCCACCTGGGCGACCTCTAGAACAGAGCATGATCCGCTTGAGCTGGATGGATCGTCCTTTGCCCAGGTTCGATCGGACTCGATCGACTTCGCGGTCATGGAAAAGCACGACCGCCGCGCTGTTGTCCCCGTGGCTTGTGGCTGGAGCGATATCGGCTCCTGGCAGGCCATCAGCGAGCTGTATGAAACCGATGCGCTGGGCAATCGAGTCCAGGGCGAGGGCGTGCTGGTGGAGTGCCGGAATACCTTCATTCAGGCTGAAAAGCGACTGGTCGCCGCTGTCGGTGTAGACAATTTGGTCATCGTCGACACCGGTGACGCCGTGCTGGTTGCCAGCCGTAATCGCGCTCAGGAAGTCAAAGCCGTGGTCGACGAGCTGACCCGACAAGACCACGAGTCGGCCGTCTTCCACCGCACCGTTCACCGGCCCTGGGGAAGCTTCACCGTGCTCGAAGACGCCGATGACTGTAAGGTCAAACGCTTGGTCGTGCGGCCGGGCGGCGTCCTGTCCCTGCAGCGCCACGAAAAGCGCAGCGAACACTGGACCGTGGTCGGCGGTACGGCTCGCGTTCGCGTCGACGAGCAGGAATTCGATCTCAAGGCCGGCCAGACCGTCGAAATCCCGGTGGGCACCTTGCATCGGCTGGAAAATCGCGAGCAAGAACCGGTCGAGATCATTGAAGTCCAAACCGGTAGCTATTTCGGCGAGGACGATATCGAGCGACTGGAGGACATTTATGGCCGAGCCTAAGCCACATAGCAGCCGCCGTCGACACGGCGCATCCATCCTCGCCGGACTGACGGCCGTAGGGCTGACCGCCTGCACCTTCAATATCCCCCTGAACGACGGGACGCCCGCCGAGCCGGCCCTGACCCCAGAACAAGCCGCCTGGCAGGCTGAGTTTCTGGACTGGAAAGGCCGCCGCCTGGCGCGCCTGACCGAGCCCCACGGCTGGCTCAGCCTGGTCGCGTTGGAGCCTTTGAAACCTGGCCGTTGGTCAATCGGTTCGGGCTCCGATAATGACTTCGTCGTCTCGTCAGGGCCTGAGCACTGGGGCGATCTCTTGGTGCTCGAAGACCAGGTCTGGTTTGAGCCGGGCGCTCCGAGCGAGGTCAGGATCGACGGCCAGCTTGCTGTATCCGAAACCCAGCTCATCGCGATCAGCGACGATGGCCCGACCGAAGTCGAGGCCGGCACCGTCCAGTTCCACCTGATGCCGCGAGAGGGCCAGCCTTTTTTACGTATCCGCGACAGCCGGTCCCCCGTACTGACCGAGTTTGAAGGCCTGGACTATTTTCCCTTCGATCCTGACTGGCGCATCACGGCGCGCTGGGTGCCGAACCCGCCGGGTCAGACCCTGCTGATCGCCAACGTCCTCGGCGAGCTGAATAACGACACTAACCCCGGCATGGCCGAATTTGAAGTCGACGGCCAGACCGTGGGCCTGCAGGCGACCTTCAGCGAGGACGGCGAGGAGCTGTTCTTCATCCTGGCCGACCGCACCTCAGGACGCGAAACCTACGGCCTGGGCCGATTCCTTTACTCCGACCTTCCCGAGAACGGCGAAGTGGTGCTGGACTTCAACCGTACCTACAACCCGCCCTGCGCCTTTACTGCCTTTTCTAGTTGTCCGCTCCCTCCGCCGGAAAATCGCCTCGATGTGCCGGTGGAGGCGGGAGAGCTGGCCTACGAGAGCCGAGCCCGGTCAATGTGACGAAGGCCAACAGGCAAGGCGTATTGATCGGCCCGTGTCGGTCCCGTGTCCAAATTTAGAAACGACTCCCGGAAAAGCAGTTAGGCTTATCGCCTGCCTTTTCTTTATTACCTTGGAGCCAGAGCGATGAGCCACCCGATTATCTCGATAACGATCGTTAAGCTGTTCGCGATCGGTCTGGCCGTCCTGGCGTTTCAGAACGCGGGGTCGACCCTATTCTTTATGGCGAGTGACACCGACTTTGGTGCTCCTACCTGGGCGGATATCTATTTGATCTTGACTGCCATCGCCATTCCGGCGATTGCTGCAGCCCTCCTGTGGACCCGACCGTCGATCGTGATCGGCTCCAGAGCCGATAGTCGAGCAAGCGAGGCGGAGACCCTTGATGCACCAACAGCCTTGAATGTCGGATTGGGATTGATCGGCGTCTACTTCATGGCCTTTGCCCTGGGGTCGATTCTCGACTGGCTTTTATTCCATATAGGTAGGAAGCAGGACTTGCCAGAATTCAGCTCCCTTCCTCTGGATCACTATTATCCCCTGTATACCGAAGTGCTCTGGCTGCTGATAGGATTAGGGCTGTTTCTTGGAGCCACCGGGATTACGAAGGCCTTCTATGCCGTTCGAACCTTCGGTTTGAATGCAGGCGATCTTTCCAGCAAGTCCTCGGAGGATGGCTCTTAAGCGATGCTGAGCGCCGTTGCCCAGCGGCGTGCATTAATCCTTTCCTGATTGGTCCATAGGTGCCGTCAAAGTCATCGTCAATGTGCCCAAATTTTTTGATTGGCACGATTGTCTGAGCGTTCTGAAATGTATTTGATACCAGCAGCTAGGCAGGCGATTTCGACGTGTTCGAAAGCCACTGACACTAGCGCCGGGTTCAATTGACTCCGTCGAGATCTCCAGTCTGGTCTTTGGAAAATAGGGATGTACCTTTGATAGGACGAACCAGTCATGAATCTCTAAGTCGACCAGCTTTCCGGCTGCGCCCAAGTTTCCGCCGCTTTCGATGCCTCGGGGAGAGCGCATGATCCCGACGGGCCGTTCGCCATTGAGACGCGCTTCGAGGACGAGAAGGTTCGCATCCAGCGCATCGTCGGAATGCCGGGCAGTGTTACCCCCCCCCACACACCCATGGAGGGTGGGCGTTTATCGGGGTATATCGCGGTCAGGGCGTTAGAGGCTCAAGACGGGCTCTGGTGGTCTTTCTCCTAGGTCGGCTGAGCCCGGTATTTCAGGCATCAGGAGCGGAGGGAATTAGGGCCCCGGAGTTCCGGGATCGTCGGCGCGACCTGACCGCTCACTCGAAGCGGTCGCTGAAAAGATAGGAGGATTCGAAGGCGCCGATATCGACGCTCGGTCCGATATTTCTTTTCAGCCTCGAGATATCGAAATCGCGCAGCACCCAGTCCAGCTCAACGGGCGGATTGGGGGTTCCAGGGGGCATGTAGCCTGCATCGATCCCGGGCGAGCCCGGCAGCAGCGAGAAGTCGCTACCGAGCTTGGGGTCGCCGGTGCTGTTTCCGATGTTGGTGCCGCCGAATCCCAGGGCATTCTGGACGATGTTATGCAGCAGATGATTATTGCTGATGCTTCCGTTCGCGGCGTACATGACGAGATCATAGTTTCCGTTATTCCAGAACACGTTGTTGGCCGCTACGTTGCCGCTGGGGTTGAACATCGCTACTCCGGCGCTGCCATCAGCGGTCAGAGCGACATTGTTTACAACGGTGTTGTTGATGAAGTAGCTCGCTCCGGAGCTGCCTGCGTCGCGAGCAATGATTACACTGGAGGAATGGTTGGTTGTATTGTCGCGGAACAGACTGTTGGCGACCTCTACTCGGCGTTGGCTTTCGATTGTCAGTGCCGAGCCAAAAATTGCAGAGTTCTCGATAAACGCGACGCGATCAATCACGACCAACCCAGCCTGATTTCCTTGGCCAAATCCCTTGATGTGTATCCCGCCCGCGGGCAATGCTTCACTAGGCTGATAGCCGGACTCGATGGTCAGGTCGGCGACGACAATGATTGCATTGGCATCGCCTGCGGCGATGACCATCACCTGGTTGACACCGCCGCCGTCGAGCACGGTATCGAAAGCAGTGGCGGTTCCATCAGTTCCCACGCAGGTGTCGTTCCAGCCACCGCTGATCGCTAGGAGTCTCGCCTCGGTCGTGACGTAGTGAAAGCCGATTCCGAGGCTGCCGTTGGCCTCCGTCGAATAGTGTCCGGGCTGTACTCTGATTTCGTCGTTCTCGCCATTGCTCTGGGCTTGCCAAAGAGCTGACTGCAGTTCCATGGCGTTGCCGACGCAGAACACCTCGGCCCGGGCAGTGGATAGGCTCAGTACAGGCAGGGCTAGTAATGCGACTGATCGACAATAGATGAGGATTCGATTCATGGTCGGGGCCTTGTGGATGCTTTCGGTTCGGGCGCACTCTGGATTGCCTCGATCGACCGGGCCGATCCAGGGCCACGCAGTTGGCGCTCGCGCTTGGCCTGCCCCGATGCCCGCCAGTGGAAACCGGCTTCGATGAGCAGCAGCGGAACGACAAAGGCCAGCCATTCGCGCGTTACGTTGCGGACTTCTTCATTCGTGATCGAGCCCAGGAGCACAAGATCGAACTGGCCGAGGAGGCGGACCAGGACAAAGGCCAGCGCAATGCCATAAGTTCTAACGACAAAGCGCGCGTGGACTTCGAAGGTTCGGCGATAGGCGGCCAGCCAGGCTGCGACGGCGAAGTAGAACCACAGGCCGGCGAAGATCACCAGAGGCACCCTCCGACCCGGTTCGTCGAAGCCCAGGCCGAGGTAGATTGCCCCGATTGCCGCCAGCATCGTGGCGCCCAGATAAAACCGGCCCAGGGCGCGATGCAGTCCGGGTCGCTTCGACCTGAGCCGGCTGGAGAACTGAACGATCGGCACGAGCAGCAGTGGCAGAGTGAAGGCCAGATGCGTCAGGCGCATCGCGTTCTCGAAGGCGCCGAAATCGCTTCGATCGCGGCTTGCTGAATACAGCAGTTCTGCCGCGACGTAGAGCAAGCCGGTCAGGAAGAGAAGGCTGAGCAGTGCAATCCTTGCTGCTTTCATGAAAGGTCCTGCGGGGAAGAAGCGAATGGCCGGTCGATGTTCATGGCGGCGAACCGATCGCAAATCGATCTGCAAACAGCACATCAATATTCGACACGCCCCCGTAGACCAGGTAGACGCGCCCGCTAACGGTGTCGTCCGCGTACGGTGCACCGATCAGCAGGTCATCGAATCCATCGCCGTTGACATCGCCCGTGCCCGCCACGGAGAAACCCGAACGTTCGTTGGTCTCGAACCCTTGCAGCGCGAATCCGTTGCTGCCGTCGAGGCTGGCGAGCTGAAAGGGGTTGGGCAGGCCCTGGTCAGAACCAAAAATCACGTAGCTGCGGCCGGAACTGTTGGGGTTCGGGCGTTCGCCGCCGAAGGTAGGCGCACCGACGGCAATGTCATCGACGCCGTCGCCATTGAAGTCTCCGATACCGCTGACAGAGAACCCCAATCGCTCGGATTTACCCTGACCATCGATCCAGAAGCCGTTCAGGCCATTTAGCGAGGACAGTTGAAAAGGGTGGGGCAAGGAGGAGTTGGAACCGAACACGACATAGGCGCGTCCTGAATCAAAACCGTTCAGATTGCTCTTCCAGGCCCCGATGATCAGATCGTCGACGCCGTCGCTATTGATATCACCTGCTCCACTGACTGAGTGTCCGGTCAAGCTAAGGGGGTCTTCTCCGACCAGAAAGAGCCCGTTGACCCCATTGATGCCGCCAAGCTGGACGTTGGCCGGAAAAGGCTGGCCGGATCCAAATACCAAGTAGGCACCGCCGGACTCGTCTGCGGCGGCCTGAGGTGAGCCGATGATCAAGTCGTCGACCCCGTCTCCGTTGACGTCGCCCGCTGCACTGACCGAGTAAGCGCTCTGATCTCCGGTTGAACCGAGCAGGGCGAAGCCGTTCGAGCCGTCCAGGCCGGACAGGGCCAGCGGATTGGTCCAGGCACCACTCGAACCGAACACCACGTAGCTGATGCCGGAGGCGCCTCCACCGGCACTCGAGGATGGTGCGCCAATAATCACATCATCGATGCCGTCGCCGTTGATATCGCCCGCGATGCTGACTGTAAAACCGGCGTAGTCTGTCGCATCCTCGCCGGTCAGCACAACGCCGTTCAATCCGTTCAGATTGATCAGGTCAAATGGATTGGGTAGCCCGCTGTTCGAACCGAAAAAGGCATAAGCTTCGCCGATCAGCTGGCCGTTGGTTTGAGGTGCCCCGATCAGCAGATCATCGATACCGTCAGCATTGATATCGCCGGCTTCGCTAACCGAGAAACCCGAGCCATCGTTGCTCTGGATTCCTCTAAGCACAAAACCATTGAGCCCGTTGACGGTTGCCAGCTCAAAGGGATGAGCGAGTGGTTTCTGCGAGCCGAACAGGACGTAGCTGATGCCGGAATTACTGGCCGCTACATCCGAGAAGGGGGCGCCGATGACCAGATCGTCCAGGCCGTCGCCATTGATGTCACCGGCTGCGCTGACGGATCTGCCTGCCTGGCCGCCAGCCGCTTCCCCCAGGATTGAAACACCATTGTTTCCGTTGAGCTGCGAAAGTCGGAGCACGGACGGAGATTGGGCGTGGGCGCGCGGACAGTAGAGGCCGATGGACAGCGCACTGGCAATGGCGAGGGCCAAATACCGATGTGCCGGCGTTGAAGGCTCCTTACCTATCGATGTCGAGACTATCGATCTTGTGGCTATCGATTTCGATGGATTCACTGAATGCCTCTCGCATGCTTTGGTGTTCCCATGTCTTGCTAAAGGCCAGTCGGCCGGGAATTCGCACAGATCCTTCGGACGACTTGATCGGGTCTGTGCGCTCTTACTGAGGCCCGGCCTTTTCCTGGGTAAGAGTTATTTCTGTTGTGACCGGAGAGGAACTCGATAGGAAACTTAATCCCTTGTCCTAAGGAAAAACTTATGAGGCCGTCTGTCCCACCTGCACTTCGCCGTCGTTCTTCCGGCGATCCACGTCTGTCGAGGGGTCAAGCCAGCCAGTTTTCGCGCGCCATGGAGGAGAGTTTTCGAGCTCAGTGGCGGTCTGGCCCGGTTAGCGTGATCATCCATAGTCTGACCCTGCTCATCACCTATGCCCTGATTGCTCGCGCCATCGAGAGCGGTGGACTGAGCTTCGGGTACTTTTTTCTGCCCTGGATCGTCGAGTACCTCTTGGTGGCGTGGGGCGGTGTACTGTTGGCCCGGACCTGCGTGAAGGACCCGATCTTTTGCGCGATCAGTGGACGCATCAGCGTCGCCCTTGGCTGGACGATTGCGCTGATGGTTCCTTACGGCGTCGTGCTTGTTTGGCAGGCTCTATTCGGACTGGATCCTGAGGCTGGCAGCCTGGCAGCCGCGTGGGGACGCCTGGTGGATTCCGGCATTGCTTGGGCCTGCGTCGCGGTGACGGTCGGGCTATTGGTGAATACCTTCCGCGACATCTCGGTTTGGCGTGTCTCTGGCGGGCCTTTCGTTTGGCCCGCGACCCACCGCTTTAGCTTTCGCATCGCCGCCCTGCTAACTGTTTGTCTGGCCACTCCTTTTGTGCTCTGGCTGCTGGCGGCGGGTTCGAGCGTTCTCGGTCGAACTGAGATCGCTGGAGAGGCCCGCCCAATCTGGCTTCCTTTCGGCGTGTTCCTTGTGGCCGACCTGCTGGTCCTGGTCGTTGGCACATGGCTGCATCAACGCGATGTCCGATCAGAGCGTCTGGCTGCAAGCGGCGAGGCAGAGACATGAGGGATGACCGAAATGAGGCCACCTCGACCCACGCAGGGTCGGCGTCTTTCTGGCGCCGGATACTGGCGGCGCTTGCCATGCTTGCTTTGACTCTGATGCTGACCCTCTTCGGAACCTCGGTTACGATGCACGGCGTGAGCCTGATGAGGACAGTGATCAGTCTGAATCAATCCGGAGTTGAACGAGTTGCCACCGTGGTGCGAATCGATACTACAACGAGCACTAGCGGGCCTTATGATCAACGTAGGATAAGGTCGCTGCCGGTGATGGAGTTCGATTACAACGACCGACTCTATGTTTTCACCGCTCAAGCAGTGTCGGGAGGCCGGATTTTCGAAAAGGGCGAACAGGTCACGGTGGTATTTCCGGAAGGCGATCCCGATTCAGCGGTGCTGGCCGAGTTCGGGAACGAGGCCTGGGCGGTGCCGATGGGATTGGGTGTCCTGCTGATGCTCGGTGCGCTGCTTTCCGGATGGGCCACCTGGATGATCTGTTTCGCCCGGTCATCGACCGCTCGATCGCGCTGAGGTAGACAGGCATGATCCACGAGGTGGGCTATCGAATCAGCTGATTCTTCAAGGCTTCGATGTGACTCAATAGGGGATGATCGGGCGGCAGGTGCTCGTGTGCCGGCTGCAGGGCGGCAAGCTGGTTCCGAGCCTCGTCCATTCGGACGTGTGCGGTGAGCATCGCCGTGTAGTAGAGGCGGGTTTCGAAGGTCTGGATCGAATGCGGATTATTTCTATCCTGGAAGTCCAGCGCCCGCTCGAACAGGGCATGGGCTTCGCCCACCTCGCCGGTCGCGGCGAGCGCGCGCGCCAGATAGGCCTGTGCGCCCGCCGTGATTCCGTGCTCGACGCCAAGGACCTCCGTGCTGGTCGCCAGGGCGGATCGTCCCAGCATGATCGCTTCTTCCGAGCGCTCCAGCATGACCAGCACTTCGACCCGATTGATGTGATTGATCAGCGCCAGAGGGTGGTCGGCACCGACTGCTGTTTCCACAGCTGCTGCTGCCTGCGCCAAGCTGGATTGCGCATCTTCCAGTCGACCGAGCTCCTTGAGCCGAATGCCCCGGTTGCCCGTCACTACCAGTGTGAAACGGTGCGAGGGGCCCAACAGCTGGGTTGAAATTTCGATGACCTGATCGTTGAGCGCGAGCGCCCTGGCCGGTTCGCCCGCTCGGGCCAGCGCGGTTGCCAATGTCGACGCCGTGGCGATCCACTGCTGGCTCGTGGTTCCGTTTCTGGCCTCGATTTCGGGCAGGGTTTCTTCCAGTAGCGTGACCGCTTCATCAAATCGACTGCTTTCGATCAGGGCCTGGGCCATGGGTGCGGCAGAACTCAGCGGTAGGTCGTGTTGCGGCCCGAAAAGCGCGATCGCCCGATCGCGCGCCAGCTGCATCAAAGGTAATCCTTCCTCCACGCGGCGCTGATCCAGCAGCACAGTGGCAAGCCGACTGACGGTTCCGATGGCCGAGTGATCGGCCGGAAAACGATCCAGAGGACGCAGCGCCATCGCTTCTCGCAGCCGCTGCTCGGCGAGTGCATCATCGCCGCGTCGCACGGCGGCGCAGGCTTCAATCTTCAGTGCGCCGGCGAACACCTGATGGTCGGGCGGTAGCCGGCCGTTGGCGACACGGCGAATGTCCTCGGCGGTGGATTCAGCGCGACCGGCATCGTGGTCGCACCACTCAAGGCCTTGCTGGATCAACACTCGGGCAGTGGCCTCTGGCCGAGCGTCCTCGTCGTCAGCCAGGAGCGCCAGGCTTTCGTCGAGCAGGGCCAATCCCTCATCGGATCGGCCCAGATCGAGATACGACGAGCCGACCACGTAGTGCACCATGGCCCGCACGTAGGGCGGTTGGTTGTCGTCGAGTGTGAGCTGTCGTTCGGCCTGCTCCAGCACGTCGATCACCCGCGCATCCTGGCCGTGGCTGCCCTGGAACGAGGCGCCGATCACGTCCTGAAAGAGCTGAAGCGTGGTCCGTGCCTCCTCGGCGGCGCGCTGTTCAGCGTCGCGCGCGGTGCTGGTCTGCCACCAGCCAAGAGTAGCGATCAGCACACCGACGGCCAGGCTGGCGACGATTCCGGAAATCGCAAGCTGTCGTTTTCGCTGTGCCGGCGCGGCCTGGATCCGGTTGAGCTCGGCGATCACCTGTTCCGGGTCGGGCCTGCGGCTGGGTTTGGTTGCAAGCAAGGACGCCAGCAAGGCATGAAAGTCGCGTGGGAGCTGCGATTGACTCGGGGGCTGCCTCTGCGCCTGCTGCAGTGCTGCGACATCGCTGCCAGTAAAAGGGTAGGCACCGCTCAAGCCGCGGTAGAGGAGCACGCCGAGGGCAAAAAGATCCGCGGCCGGGGTCGGCGTCTGGCCCGCCAATGTTTCTGGGGCGGCGCTCAAGGGTGAACCGGTGCGCGCAGGTTCAATGGTGCTCGACTCGGTAGCGGAACCAAAATCCAGCAGCAGTACGCGCCCATTGGGTTCCACAAGCACGTTGCTGGCCTTCAAGTCACCGTGAACCAGGCCCTGCTCATGAATAGCGCTCAGCGCCGAAGCCAGTGCTCTTGCCAGCTCCTGGACGGCGGACTCGGGCAGGGTAGCCCCGTCGGCCAGCACCGATTCCAATGAACGGCCGTCGCTGAGTTCCATCCAGATGCCGGCGAAGGCGCCGTGGACTTCCGCACCGAGGATCGCCACCACGTTCGGATGCCGGACCCGAGCCAGACGCCTGGCCTCTTCCAGCCAGTCAGTCGTCCCCGGGGCGTCGGCGGGTAGCAGCTTGAGCGCGACCTCTCGTCTCAAGTGGCCGTCATAGGCCCGATAAACGGTGCCGAAGGATCCCGAGCCCAAGGGCTCGAAGACCTCCAGCGTGCCCCAGCTGAACGTCTCGACCCCGTGGTCACCGTAAGGCAAATTTAGGCGATCGAACAGGTCGACGACGCGCCGCAGACGAGCCACACTGGCGCCATCGCTGCTGGCGGCAATCGCATCCCAGTCGATGTCGTGCCGGTCGCTCACGGCGCAGGCAGGTGCTCGGCCAGGTCGGCCAGCGCGCGCTGCACCATCATCCGCGCGGCGTTGGCCGAGGGGCAGTCCAGTTCTTGCGCGATGGCCGCGTAGTCGAGGCCGAGCTCGACGCGCAGAATCACGGCTGAGCGCTTGGGTTCGGGCAATTGGTTCACGGCGTTCTCGAAGACCTCCAGATCTTCCAACTCGGCAATGGTGTCCGGGCCCTGCGCCTGCTGAAAGCGAATGCTGTTGGCCAGCACCAGACGCTGGCGAGCGCGGTGCGTGCGGCGGATCTCGTCCTTGGCACAGGACAGGAGTACGGTGCGCAGATAGGCCAGAAACGCGCCGGATCCCTGCGAATCGAACTCCTTTAGGTTATTAAAGGCCCGAACCAGCGTAATCTGCACAAGATCATCGGTTTCGGACAAATCGCGTCCGTAGCGCGGCAAGCGTCCGCGCGCCCAGCGCTTCAGGACAGGAAGGCATCGCCGGGCCAGTTCATCGCGCGCTGAATGCTCGCCGTCGGCACCCCGGGTGATCAATTCCCGCGTGGTGGTCAGGTCGGTGTTGGTTTCAGTCTCCGGCATTGAATTGCCTGTCGCTATTGGAAATCAGCCCCATCCAGCACATTACCCTGAGCCCGCGGTGTCGGCAAGCTGAACGATAAAGTAGGTTTAACAGAAACTTGTGCGATTGGCCGACTGCTTGGCCTCTATTAACCTTAGACCCAAGGTCAATCCGAGAATCCATGATATCCATTATTCGCCATCTCATCGGCTGGGCCCTCCTCGGTGCAAGTTCGAACGCTGTGAGCCTTCCCAACTACTGTCACGGCGTCGAGTTCGTGCTCGTTCGAATCGACACCTCGGAAGAGATCTACAGCAGACTATGGTTGTCCGGCACCGATTTCGACTGGAGTCCGGCATCTCCCGTGCCGCTGGAACCGGGCAGCTACCGAGCGACTGCGCAAATCAGCTCGGCGGCGAGCAGTTCGTCCGGCTTGCCGCAACGCGGTTGCGCCCTGCTAAACGGCGAGATGGCGTTCTCGCTGGATCTGACGCCAAGCACGATTGCTCAGACCCGCTTTCTGAACGTACGATCGACCGTACGCGATGACGATGGACCCGGCTTTTTCAGCAACGATCCGGTCGTACTTGATGGCGGTGCAGCCTTTGAGGACCATCGAATCAATACTGCGCAGTCAGCCGTCACACGAGGTCACGGTTACTCGCGTCCAATCGGCATCGGAACGGGTGGTTCGGGCTTTGAAATGGGCCTGGATGCCCACGTCAATGTGGCCGACAACTTCTCCGGAACGCCGCCCCGCGCCTCTGGAGTGAATGCGGTTTTCACGCAATGGGATTTCGAACTCACTTTTCCCAGTCTCTGGAACCTTCGCTCTTCAGCGGATGTCTCAACGACGCCGGGCTTGAGCCCCTATTTCGGCATTGCGCCAGTGGGCGGAGTGTTCGATGACGAATCCGTTATTCTGATCTTCACCACCGACGTCGTGGAGGCCTGGATCGCGCCGCCGGTGGTCGAGGGCGCGGTGGTACTGCCGCAGTCCCCGATCGAACTCGAAGCAATCACGCTTCCGCCGGCCGACATCAATCGCGGTCAGCCTTATCGCCTCAGGCTCGGGACGGACAGAAGCCAGACCGATCTCGGTGTGTTCGATGCCGGCGAGTCCGTTGATCTGGTTGCGCTGACTGGCTCGGCAGTGGGCGAGCTGTTTGTCGAGCCCACCCTGCCACCCGATCCCGATGCGCCGGCCTATTTGCCATTAAAGCTCGTACTGAGCGGCACCCCGGGCACTGTTCATGTGGCCGCTCACAGCGCGCCTCTCGAACTGGTGTTTCGGGATGGCTTCGAGGGAGAATCCAGCAATGACTAGGCGCGGCGAAAAAATCACTCCGAGCGCGACACGCCGGATCATGACTCGAGTCGTTGCCGGTCTGCTCTTGCTCGTGATCGCTGGATTCGGATGGGTGTACTTGGCCAGTGAGCTGCACTTGCGCAATGTTGTCGAGCGTCAGGTCTTCAATCATCCCATTCCCACGGACGCGGCTAGCATCGCTCGAGGTCGCTATGTCGCCCGCACGCGCGGCTGCTTCGGATGCCATGGCCAACAGCTCCAGGGCCTGGACTTCGGCGAGCAGTGGGAATGGCCGGCGCGCGCCGTGGCGCCCAATCTGGCCGCCTATGCGCGGGCGCATGACGCGGCCACGATCGCTGCTGCAATTCGTCAGGGCATCGGTGCCAGCGGCCGGGGGTTGGTGTCGATGCCGTCGTTCAATTTCACCCGTTTGTCCGATTCGGACATTGCCGCCCTGATCGCTTTCCTGCGTTCAGCGCCGGTGGTCGAGACCGAGCTGCCGCATCCGAGACTGGGTTGGGTGGCACGCCTGGATCTGGCGCTGGGACGTGAGACCAGCTATGAGCGCTGGGTGGCACGGGTCCCTGAACTGCGAATAGATGCGAAGAACCAGCCAGAGCGCGCCCGCGGCGAGTACCTGGGCATGACCATGTGCAACGAATGCCACGGTCTGGACCTCCGTGGCCAGCGCAGCGGTGGATTTCAGACGCCTGATCTGGCCCTGGTCGGGGCCATTGAGCGGTCGGAATTCGAGCGCATCATCCGCACCGGTCGCGGGTTTGGAGGTCGCCATCTGGGCATCATGTCGCTGGTTGCCCCCGATCGCTACCCGGCGCTGAAGGACGTCGACGTCGACGCCCTGTACCTGCACCTGTCCTCGCTGCTTGGCGAGCCAGTGCCGCAAGACGTGGCCTGGCGGGAATAGTCCTTTCCGTTGGGTATCGCTCTGCTGGCGCAGCTTGTGGTGCTGATTTTTGCCAATCTCCGGCTTAAGTAATTCGATCAGGATCCGGTGGAGGCTCTACGGAGGTCCGCAGCTACTAACCTGACCGAGGCGACGCCTGATCGATGGGTCTGATCAGGTCGTTTGGCGGCAGGAGGCCGGGAGCCATTCCAGCTTGAGCGGCTGGACGTCACGGGGACCACAGGTCCAGCTCGTTTGGCCTGGGCCGATGGAGCCCTCCAGACGCAGCTGACTGTGGGCGCCACCATCGATGTTGCGGTAGACCCAGGGGCGGAGCTTGATCTCTAGTCGCGACCGGGAGCATCCTGCGTTCAGGTTGCAGGCACCGACGCCATGAACGGCGAGGCGCAGGATGCTGGGGTGGTTGTCCGACGGCTGAATTTCGAACGCGACGCGTTCCTCGGATGTGGCCGGGAAGCGCCCTTTGCCTGCAGCGAATAGGCTCAGGTCACTTTTGACCTTGCCTGCCGCGAGCAGCGCCTCGCTGACCTGGGCGCGGACGACGTAAGTCTGATACGACGGGACGGCAATGGCCAACAGCGTGGAGAGTATGCCGACAGTGATCATGAGCTCGATCAAGGTGAATCCTCGCTGTTGATTTCGGCTATGCGTTGAATGATGCATGTCTGTCTCCAAGTAGGATGTTCAAATTCTGACTGATTCCAGACATGCACAATTCATGCCATTGATTGAAGGGGTAAATTAAGCTTTTTTAATCAATGGCCTGGAATAGTCATTGGTCGGTGGTGTCGGTTCCGTTTGCCTTTTTTTTTTCGTCGAGACAATTATGGGTACAGCGCCAGGCGTTCTTACCTCGGCGGATCGATCTGGCCGTTGACTGAGGCGTTGAGCCGGAACCAGCCTGCGATGCTCAGGCGGTCCCGGCAGGCGGGCCGGACCTCGTGTGGTATTTCTTCACTCAGGAACAGGGCCAGGGTGCCGGCACGCGGTTCGACGCAGCCCAGTTCGCGCGATTCGTCCTCGGAATACAGCACCAGCTGGCCGCCGTCACCGTCTTGCCATCCCCGGTTCAGGTAGATCACGATCGAGACCAGTCGATTGGCCGCGCCGCGAAAGCTGTCGAAGTGTCGCTTGTAGAAGCCCCCGGGCGGGTAGTGGGCGAAGTGACCCTCGAACTCGAACAGACCCAGAAACAGGGTTTGGTTGAGCGCCAGCCGCAGGCGCTCCATGCTGTCGAGCAGATCGGCCTGGACGGGCCGCTGGCGATTCATCCAGACGATCCTGTCGCGACGAATGTCGCTATCGATCTGGTAGTGAAGATCGCGCCCGATACCGGCCCGATGAAGGCGATCGGCGTCGCGAAGCTCGGCAAGTTCATCGATCAACGCGTCGATCTGCGTTGATGTCAGCAGCCCATCGCCGCTCCACCAGCCGTCCCGACCCAGCGCCAATGCGGCCTGCTCAAGCAGTTCATCGTTGTCGCTAAGCGCAAGGGACTCGAAGGGACCGTCGATTCGATCGATACCATGGCGTGTTGTCATCCAAAGAGGTCTTGATGAAGGCCGTCGCGCAAGGCCGGTGATGTATTCTGCACTGTTTCAGGATTACCTGGTCATGTGCTGTGACGAGCCCCATCTGATGTCCGCTATAGCTGTCATACCGTCAGGCTCAGCGAAGAGCGACCGATCTGGGGACGACATTGGGGTCAGTCACGACGCTAATTCTAGAGTTGCCTTGATGAATATGAGTCCGCCACGCCGGTTAAATGACCGAATCCGAGAGTGGTGAAGACGTTTTCAATCGAAGAACTGCTCAGTGCCGACGCTACGAAGATGGCTGCCCTTCGAGCGCTTGCCGGTCTGGCTCTGCCCGATGCCTGGCTGGCGGCGGGCTTTGTTCGCAATTTTGTCTGGGATGCGCTTCATGGGTATCCGCCCACGCCGCTGAATGACCTTGATGTCATCGTCTCCGACTCGCAGGACAGTGAGGGTGTTCGAGGCCGAGAGGCACAGGCCGAATTGCTCAACCAGCTGCAAGAACATCAATGGCAGGTCACGAGCCAGGCCCTGATGCACCTGCGCAACGGTGATCGCCCGTATCTGGATTGTGCGGATGCCATGTCGTTCTGGCCCGAGATCGAAACGGCATCCGGCGCGCGCATCAATCGGGCCGATGGGATCGAGGTGAACGCTCCCTTCGGCTTGGACTCGCTCATGGCCGGCCGGATCACCGCCAACCCGAAACGCGCTCGAGAGATTTTCCTGGACCGAGTCCGGTCGAAGCGCTGGCTGCAGCAATGGCCCAGACTGGAACTCACCGATCCGAGGGCTGCCCAAGCTTTGAAATCAATGGATAAAAAGTCGCCATGAATCTGGGCAAAAAGAACACGATCCTGAGAAGGTTACTGATCGGCGTGCTGATTGTCGCCTGCATCTCGTTGGCGGGATTGTTTGTCTACCTTCAGGCCGTGCCCAAGATCATCGTGATCAACCAGACTGACCACATGATTGACGAGGTCGAGGTCGAGCTGCCGTCCAGTCGCGTGGTCTTCGATGGGATCTCGCCGGGCAAAGAAAGCACGATCCTTTACTCGGCGCGCCAGTCGGACGGCGCTTACCAGTATTCCGTTCGCTTTTTTTCAGATCAGAACCTGACGGGAGAATGCGGCGATGTCACGAGCACCCAATTCGGCAAGCGACTGACCCTGATCGTGCGGGGGCTGGAGGACGTCGAGTGCCGGGAGAGTCAGCGCCTGTTCTGAAAAACGACTATGGTGAAGGCGCTTGAGGGAGCCAGCGGTCTCGTCGATGAGCTGCCAGCGCTGCCTCGACGATTGACTGCTATCCTTCGCGCCATGTTTTCGAATCCATCCAGCTGGAGTCCCCCATATGATTCTTCGAGTCTTTTCTGTTGCAGCGCTTGCGCTGACGTTCACCTGGGCGCTGCCCGTGGCTAGCTACGACCGAGTCACCGGAGCCACCCATGCTTCGCGCGCGGACGTCATCGCCGGCAACGGGATGGTCGCGACCTCGCAACCACTGGCCACTCAGGTCGGGCTGCAGGTGCTCAAGGACGGCGGCAACGCCATCGACGCAGCGATCGCGGCCAATGCCGCGATCGGTCTGATGGAGCCGACCGGCAACGGCATCGGCGGCGATTTTTTTGCGATCATTTGGGATGCCGAGACCGAGCAGCTCTACGGCTACAACGGCTCCGGCCGCTCGCCGCAGTCGCTGAGCCTGGAGTGGTTCATCGACAACGGCTATGAGTCCATCCCGCCCCATGGTCCTCTGCCGGTCTCCGTGCCGGGGACGGTGGACGGCTGGTTCGCGCTGCACGAGCGCTTCGGCGAGATGCCGATGGCCGAGGTGCTGCAGCCGGCGATTGACTACGCCAACGACGGCTTCCCCGTCTCCGAGATCATCGCCTTTTACTGGAATCGATCCGTGCCGGTGCTGTCGGAGTTTCCGGGATTCACCGAGCAGTTCACCATCGACGGTCGCGCGCCGCGCGAGGGCGAGATTTGGCGCAATCCGAACCTGGGCAACACCCTACAAGCAATCGCCGAGGGCGGGCGCGATGCCTTCTACAAGGGCGATATCGCTCGCACGATTGGTGAGTACATTGCCGAACAAGGAGGCTTTCTAAGCTACGAGGACATGGCCGCCCACGAAGGCAACTGGGTCGATCCGGTTAGCGCCAGCTACCGAGGGTACGATGTCTGGGAGCTGCCGCCCAACGGGCAGGGGATTGCCGCTCTGCAGATTCTGAATATCCTGGAGGGCTACGACATGGCCTCCTATGGCTTTGGCTCACCGGAACACGTTCACCTGTTCCTCGAAGCCAAGAAGCTGGCTTTCGAGGATCGAGCGCGCTTCTATGCCGACCCGGAGTTTGCCGATGTAGACGTCGACTGGCTGATCAGCAAGGACTACGCCGACCAGCGCCGCGAGACCATCGAATTCGACCGCGCCGCGCGCGCCGTCGAGCCCGGCACGCGCTCGCTCGATGACGGCGACACCATTTATCTGACGACGGCCGATAGTCAAGGGAATATGGTCTCTCTGATCCAGTCCAACTACCGCGGCATGGGCTCGGGCATGGCACCGCCGGGCCTCGGCTTTATCCTGCAGGACCGCGGCGAGATGTTCGTGCTGAAGGAAGGTCATCCGAACACCTTCGAGCCGGGCAAGCGTCCCTTCACAACGATTATCCCGGCCTTCATTACCAAGGACGGCGAGCCCTGGGTGAGCTTCGGCCTAATGGGCGGCGGCATGCAGCCCCAGGGCCACGCCCAGATTGTGATGAACCTTGTCGATTTCGGTATGGGCCTGCAGGAGGCTGGCGACGCGCCACGAATTCATCATCGCGGTTCGACCGAACCAACGGGACAAAATTTGCAGATGACCGATGGCGGCATCGTCAATCTGGAGTCGGGTTTCAGCTACGACACGGTGAGGGCACTGATGCGGAAAGGTCATCGGATTCAGTATTCACTCGGTCCCTACGGGGGCTATCAAGCGATCATGCTGGATCCGGAATTCGGCACCTACCGGGGCGCCACGGAAGTTCGCAAGGACGGCCAGGCTGCAGGCTACTAATGTTGCCATCATCGAGGTGCAGGCGAGCTTGAAAGGTGGACTGGTTCTCTTGGATTACGGACGGTATGATCTGAATTTCTGGTAAACAATGAGAAAAGATGATGAGTAATGCAGATTACTTGCGGTCTACGGAAGGTGCCGCTTCTGAACCTGTGACGTCGGTTTGGGATGGCGTTCTGCTGCTTTCACTCAACGGCATTCTTGATAGCTCGCGTTCTCAGACGGTTATGGAAGCGATGCTGCATGAAATTTCGAGGACGCGATCCAAGGTTTTCATCCTTGACATCCTTGGGGTCGAAGCGGTCGATACCGCGGTGGCGAATCACCTGATCAAGATTGTCCAGGCCAGTGCACTGTTGGGGTGTCGTTGCGTGATTTCCGGGATCTCACCCAGCGTAGCGCAAGCCTTAGTCCAGCTGGGTATTCCCCTGTCTGACGTGGTAACGCGAGCTACGATACGAGATGCACTCAAGTATGGTTTTGAGGTGCTGAACCTCGAGGTGATCGACAGATCTTGACGCTCCGGTGCTCTCCCGTGACTAACGCACACCAAAGAAGTCTACAAGCGACGGAAATCCTGCCTTCTATCGGGGATCGGGCGCGTATTCAACGCAATAGCGGTTGCATCGTCTTGAAAGTCCCGGTTAATCCCGATGGCTTACGTATGCAAACTCTGCTCGAGGCCGCGCTCCATGCGGTTCACGACGCTAGGGCACGCGCCATGATCCTTGATTTTGCTGAGACCATCTTGATTGACTGTGACGTTGCAGGTCGCATCGAAAACGTGGCTTGCCAGGCGGCGGTAATGAACGTGCCAACGATACTCTGCGAACTACGACCTGCACTTTGCGGTGCCCTGATCGCCTTTGGCCAGCACTTTCCGTCGATCGTAAAGCAGGGAACCCTTGACCAGGCTCTGGATGGCGGACCGTGCGACAAGGTCCTGCACCACCCATGATTCCGAACAAGCAATCGGGCCCTTCAGACCGTCAATTCACCATCGACAGCATGGAAGATGCGGCTCGCACCGTAGCGGCCGCCCGCGCGCTGCTAGCGGATCTAGGGTTTACCCGCGGTCGAGCCTTTCTGATCGCGACCGGGGTCAGCGAACTGGCCTCCAATATCGTGAATCATGCGGGAAGCGGGAGCATAAGGCTCGGATCTATCGAGCAAGATAATCGCTTCGGCTTTCAGGCGATTGCCGAAGACAGCGGGCCGGGCATCGGGGATTGGGAGCAAGCCTGCGTCGAAGGCTATAGCAGTGCGCAGTCACTGGGATTGGGCCTTGCAGGAGTGCTTCGCATCATGGACGCCGTCGAGCACGACGTGAGCGCCCAGGGAGGTGCGCGGATTCGGGTGGTAAGCTGGCGATGAGGACTTCTTGTGTTGATGTCGGCATCGCTACAAGGGCGATGCCTGGAGACTCAGAGCAGCCCTGCGGAGACGTAGGATTCTTTTGTCGCGACGGCGCTACGGTTCTGGTCGGGCTGATCGACGGGTTGGGTCATGGCCCGAAGGCCAATGACGTCGCCGAGCGCGCGAGAAATGCGGTTACTTTTCGCCTCAGCAACGAACCGCTTGAGAAAATCTTCGAGCAGCTCACAGAGCTTTTCAGGGCCGACCGCGGATTTGTTGCTGCAATCTGTCGGGTGAATCCGCAGGCTGAAACGCTGGAGTTTTCCGGGATAGGCAACATTACGAGTCGGCTGTTCAGGGACGGGGAAACGACCTTGCTGTCCGGCTCGGGCATTGTCGGCCAGTACAGTCAACGCCCGAAGTCCAAGACCATAAGTTTTCCCCAGGGCAGTTTTTTGGTCCTACACACCGATGGTCTGTCGTCGCATCTGCACGCCAGACAACTTCTGGAACACAGGCATGAGAGCGCTGATCAAGCGGCCCATGCGCTGCTAGAACAGCATGCGCGCTCCACCGATGATTGTGGAGTTGTTGTTATAAGGTGTGGACAATGACAGTGGTCTATCGGCTGGACCTCGCTCACTCTTCAGACGTTTCCAGCGTAGGTGATCGACTCCGTAGTGTTGCGCTGCGGGTCGGTTTTAGTGACCTGTCCGCAAGCACCATCGGTCTTCTTGGCCGCAACCTTGCATCAGAACTGGAGCCCGGATCGCGTGCGCTCATTGGACTCAGGAGTGATTTCTCACCGAGTTGTCTGACCTTGAAGTTTTCAGGTCAGCTGGACACCGAGGCTATCAAGTCTCAGGCTGCTCGCTGGGCGCAGAACACCACTATTGGCGATGGCGAGGTCGAGCTGCACTTCGAGTTGCCTGATCCGACGTTTTCGCCCGACTCGGCCTGGCTGCGGGATACCCAGGTCTGGCTGGCGGAGCAGACGCAGGAAGAACTGCAGCACGAGCTCAAGCGAACGAATGACGAACTCAAGGTGGTTCTTGAGCATCTGCGAAGACAGGCTCGGCACGAAGCAAGGAAGGCGGAAGCTCTCAAAGACGCGAATCTAGAGCTCGAGGAAAAGCACGCCCAAGAATTTCGTCTGGCCCGCTTTGATCCCATAAGTCAATTACCTTCCCGGATTCAGTTCGAGCACAGTCTGGCTGAACAAATCATTCAGAGCCAGGCCAAGAAAAGACGATTTGCGCTCTTGTTCATCGATCTTGATTTTTTCAAGGAGATCAATGATTGTTTTGGCCACGCTGCCGGTGACCAGACGCTCTCGATCGTTGGCCAGCGTATGTCGTCAACGCTTCGCGACAGTGACCTAGTTGGCCGCCTAGGGGGTGACGAGTTTGGCGTAATCCTTCCGCATTTGGGTCAACCTTCCGATGCTGGGAAAGTGGCGTCCCTGTTGATTGCCGCGATACGTGAACCAATAGACCTTGAGTGCGGGACCGGCCAGCTTGACGGTAGCGTCGGTATTGCGATCTTCCCTGACGACGGTTCGGATGCCGAATCGCTGATTGCAGGCGCCGATCAGGCGATGTATCGCGTCAAGCGGAGCGGTCGGGGTAACTTTGCTTTCAATGCAAGACCTCCTGATTCAGCGACGTTCCAGCACGACGATCCCGCGGTGCATATCGATAACTCGGCGAAGCCGTCTCTTAGGTGAATAGGCCATAGGCGAGCGCTGTCCGGGCTTCGACGTTGCGCTTTTTTGATCATTACTCAGACGCTTTAGGGCTTTAGGGATCGCTTCGGAGGCTGGCAGGGATAGAACTTTCAATACAGCGCAGGCGGAAGGTTCAGTCCCCCGCCGCATGCCTGTCAGCAATAAGCCTGCGACAGGCTGATGTTGTGCTTTCTACAAGCTGCTTCGGCTCGTAGTTATCGGCCAACGCGAGTCAATGATCTGGGCCAATGGGCCCCATCAGGCGTTGAGCCATGGGCGTAGAGAACCCAGAATCCGACGTGGCAGCGTTCCGTCGGCAGAATGTCATTTGGTCTACGGAACCCATTTACTTGGGAGGGCCAGTGGGCATCGCTGGCCCTATCGCCCCTTGAACACCGCTTCGCGTTTTTCCAGAAAGGCGCTGGTGCCTTCCTGCATGTCTTCGGTGGCGCAGCACAGGGCGAAGCGGGCGGTTTCCAAGGCGAGGCCGGCTTCGAGGTTGATCTCGGCTCCCTGCAGCGTCGCCTGCAGGATGCCGCGGACGGCTTCCGGTGCGGCCTTGACCAGGGGCTCGGCGAAGGCCTTGACGGCCTCTTCGAGCTGACCCTGAGGGACGACCTGATTGACCAGACCGAGCTGATGCGCCTGTTCGGCTTTGATCGGCTTGCCGGTCAGGGTCATCTCAAGCGCGCGGGTCGTGCCGACGAGGCGAACAAGGCGCTGGGTGCCGCCGAAGCCCGGCATGATGCCCAGATTGATTTCAGGAAGCCCTAAGCGAGCGTTGTCGCTGGCGATGCGCAGGTGGCAAGCCAGTGCTAGCTCCATGCCGCCGCCCAGGGCGAAGCCGTTGATGGAAGCGATCACTGGCTTGTCTAGGCTTTGAATCATGCTCATCAGGTTCTGGCCGAACTCCGAGAAGGAGCGGGCTTCGGTCGGTGACTGTTCGCGGATCTCGGTAATGTCCGCGCCGGCGACGAAGGCCTTATCGCCGGACCCGGTCAGCACGATCACACGGACCTTGTCGTTGCCGCTGGCGTCGATGACCGCGCCGTAGAGTTCCTGCAGAGTCTGACGATTCAGCGCGTTGAGCTTGCTGGGTCGCTTGATGGTGATCGTGTGGATGCCGCCGCGGGTGACGACGGACAGATTGTCATAAGCCATGGGACCGTCCTGAAGAATGTGGAGGGAGAGCGCCTCAGCTGCTTCGCCCGAAATATTGCTTCAAGATTGTAAACCACGCAGGCCGAGCAGGGCGGCGATGAACAGCACGAGCGCACCGATGATCAGGCTGAAAATGCCTTCAAGCCAGGGCTGGAATTGCTCGGTCAGCAGGCGCAGATGGTTCAGGAAGTCGGGCAGGGCATCGGAGGCCAGTAGTATCTCGTAGAACCCGGCCCCGATTCCGGCCAGGCCGGCCGGAATCAGGAGAGCGCAGCTCAAGAGATGGGTCGTGGTCATGATGGCTTCCGATGTCCTATGTCCCGGCGATCAGTCGCGGAGCTCGCGATCGATCCGGTACTCGCTGGAAGTCAGCCAGGCTTCCATTTTCTGCAGCCGCGTGTCGAGCTCACGAAAGCGGCGGTTGAGCGTGCTGACCGTGTCTGTCGGTGAGCGACGGACACCGCGCCAGAATTGCTCTTCCTTTTTGTCGCGGTAGAGATTCACGGGTCGCTTGGGCACCAGAATCCAGAGCACCAGGTAGCCGATCAGGATCACCGGCGTGAACGGAATCGCGAGGATCACGACGATGACCCGTAGGGCGGTCAGATTGACCCCCATCCAGTCGCTGATGCCGGCGCAAACACCGCCGATCCAGCCGCGGTCCTTGTTACGATACAGGCGATTGCGGTCGTGGAATTCAGAGTTGTCACGGTAGTCGGTCATGAGGTCCGGTTTCTCCATTCGGGGCTGTCGGCATCAAGGATGCGTTCCAGCGTGTGGATGCGTTCTTCAAGGCGACGGGCGCTTGAATGCAGGTCTTCCATCAAGGCCTCGTCCTTTCCGCTGATGCGTCGGCTGGCGGAGTTCCGCACTCCGTAGTGCAGGAAGAGCCAGATCGGCGCCACAATCACCATGAAGAGGATCAGTGGAACAAAGACAATATCGCTCATGGCGAATTACTCCGACTTGGGCTGACGTTTCGACTTCATCTCGGCCAGCTCTGCTTCGACCCGCTCGTCACGCTCAAGGTTGCGAAACTCCTCGTCCAGGCTGCGTCCGTTGCGGCCCATGTCAAGCGCTTCGGCTTCAGACTCCAGGCTTTCAATACGCTTCTCAGCGTGGTCAAAGCGACCCAGCATCTCGTCGACGCGGTCGTTGTAAATATGCTTTCGCGTCTTTAGCTGGTGGCTTGCCGTGCGATGACGCATCACCAGGGCGCGCTGGCGACCGCGGGCATCGTTGAGCTTCGCCTGTAGCTTGCCGATATCGCTGTCGTACTTGGACAGCTGATCGTCATATTCCTCGAGCTCGCGCTTGAGATGCTCGATGCGATCGCCCAGAGCCGTCTTTTCGGCCAGCGCGCCTCGGGCCAGGTCGTCCCGATTCTTCTCCAGCGCGATTTCGGCTTTGCGAGCCCAGTCGATCTGCTGCGCTTCTAAACGCTTGAGCAGGCGACTGCGTTCTTTCTTCTCTGCGATGCACTTGGCGGTGGCCGAGCGCACTTCAACCAGCGTATCTTCCATTTCCTGAATCATCAGGCGGATCATCTTTTCCGGGTCTTCGGCCTTTTCCAGTGCTGAATTCAGATTGGCGTTGATGATGTCGCCCATGCGGGAAAAAATACCCATGTCGTCTACTCCTTGCTTGAATGCTGATGGTCAGCGGTACGGTTTGATTCAAGCAATATATGTGCCAGAATATAAAACCTATATAAAACAGATAGAAAGAATATTTAAATCTGCAATATATGGGAAAAATACTGATTTATGGTTTTAATTACCAACAAGGCTGGGGTCGCTCTTCCGGGAACCATCTACCAAGGCATGGGTCCATCCCTCAGTCCGTCAACGCTGCGCGAATCGCCCCGCCAATAGGTGGCTAGAAAATGCGTGACATGAGTAAACGTCTTAATCGATGTGGTTTGGCGAACTGGGCTCGGTTACAATGGCGGGTTGAAAATTCCCGTATAAATATCTCCTCACAATCATCTCCCTATGGAGGACGCATGTACAAATATTTTTCGGCCGCCGGCCTGATTTCCCTGGTGGCCCTTTCGGCACCGACAGCGTTGCTGGCGCAGGACCTTGAGTCTGAACCTGGCAAGCTGGGATATTCAATTGGGTATCAGTTCGGCCAAGAGTTGCGTGGCTACGATATCAATATAGAACTTGAATCCGTATTCGACGCGGTTCGCGATGCCTACAGCGAGTCCGAACCAACGGTTGAAGTTGACGAAATGCGCAGTCTGATGTCGCAGCTCCAGGAACGGATCCGTGAAGAACGTCTGGCGGCTTTCGAGCAGCTGGCCGAAGAGAACCAGGGCCGCGCGGAGGAATTCCTTGCCACAAACCGCAGCAAGAACGGTATCGTTGCGCTGCCTAGCGGGGTTCAGTATCGGATCATTGAGGAAGGCGAAGGCTCACGCCCGAATATGGACGACACGGTGACTGTGCACTACCGTGGCTCGAAGACCGACGGCCGCGAGTTTGACAGCTCCTTCCGCCGCGGTGTCCCGGCCGTATTCGAGGTCAGCTCGGTTATCGAAGGCTGGCAGGAAGTGTTGCCCTTGATGCGCGAAGGCGCCATGTGGCAAATTTTTCTCCCGCCAGAACTCGGCTTCGGCGTACGCGGCGATCCACCGATGATCGGCCCCAACGAAGCGCTGCAGTTCGATCTGCGACTCGTTCAGATCGGCATTCCGCCCGAGCTCGAAGCGCAGCTGAACGCGGAGCAAGAAGGCAACTGAGGTCATGGCCGATTCAGCTCAGCCGTTACCGCTGGTCGAATCACCATGCATCGGGACCTGCACGCTGGGTCCCGATGATCTTTGTATCGGCTGTTTCCGGAACGCCGATGAGATTGCATCCTGGCTCAGCTACAGCTCTCACCAGCGCACTGCAATCATGAACGAGCTGCCCCAGCGCGGGCAGCAGCTCTTTGACGACTCGACCGAGTCCGGCTGACCTGCGGCGACTGGTCCAGTCGCTGCATCCGCTGGATCACCCGGACCGTGAACTTCCGGTTGGGGGCTATCCTGAAGCCCGAATGAAAGATGACGCCAACCGAGCCGCGGTCCTGGTGCCGATTCTTAAGGGCGAGCGCCCATCCATTCTTTTGACGGTGCGTAATCGTCAACTCACCAAACATGCGGGCCAGGTTGCGCTACCCGGCGGCCGGCGCGACCGAGGTGAACCGTTTCCTTTGGGCACCGCCCTGAGAGAGGCTTCGGAAGAGGTCGGAATTCCCGCAGAGAGCGTTCAAGCACTTGGCCTGCTGGGCCGCGTCAACACGATCAGCCAGTTTCGAATTACCCCGGTCGTAGGGCTTGTTTCAGAACACGTCGAACCGGTTTCCTGTCCCGACGAGGTCAGCCATTTATATCGACTGCCGCTGGACTGGGCGCTCGATTCAGCGCGCTATCGCCAGCATGAAGTAATTCGCTCAGGCCAGCGATTCACTGTGATGTCGATGGCTGCGCATCATTGGCCCATCTGGGGTGCTACTGCGTCGATTCTGTATCAGCTGGCCCTCGCCTCGAAGGAGCTGGAGCGCTGAGCTTAGTCTTCTTCCCGAAGACCGAACATCAATTCCACGGCATGCTTATGCTCCGGCAGCACCATGACGTGCACGTGGTCGTCAATTTCAAGAATCGTATCGTCTTTCACCGCCAATGCCTGCTGGCCGCGTACCAGCAGCAGCACGCTCGAACCCTCGGGCAGGGGCAGGGCGGCGGCGCGATGGCCGGTCACTAGGGCCGCCGGATCCAGGCGGAAAGAAATGATCTGCACGGGTAGGGCTTCGATCGCATTAATTTCAAGTACGGGTGACGGGCGTTCAGCGCCGGAGCGCTCGACTTTGAACCAGTCAGCTGCCCAGCGCACGGTGGCGCCCGGGATCAGCGCGTTGACAACCACGATGAAGAACACTAGGTGAAATAATTCGGATGCCCCCTCGACGCCGGCCAGCACCGGATAGGTCGCCAGCAAGATCGGGACCGCACCGCGCAGGCCGACCCAGGCAATGAAGCCTGATTCCTTCAGGCGGTAGCCGAAGGGCGCTAGGCACAGCAAGACCATGGTGGGGCGTGCGACCAAGGCCAGGAAAAGGGCGAGGGCCAGACCCGTCCAGCCGGATGCTGCCAGAAGCTCGGGGACCGCGAGCAGGCCCAGAACCAGAAACATCGTGATCTGCGCCAGCCAGGCCATAGCGTCATGAACGCGAAGGATGCCGGAGCGATAGGGCATCCGTTGATTGCCGAGCATGAGTGCCGCAACATAGACGGCCAGAAACCCGGAACCCATGAACAAGGTCGGCAGACCGAAGGCCATGAGCGCCAGGGAAAGGGTCAGTGCCGGATAGAGGCCGGCAGCCGGTACCCGGATCCGCTTAAGAAGCTGCGTGCCGCACCAGCCAATGGCCAGACCGGCCAGCAGACCGATTGTCAGCTGTCCGATCACCTGAATCAGGAACGCCCAGGCATCGAAGGGCGTAGCGCCGACCAGCTGTGTGGTCAGCGTCAGGGTCAGGATGACCGCCATCGGGTCATTCAGCCCGGACTCGAGCTCTAGCGTGGCACCGACGCGCCGTCGCAACTGAACCCCGGAGCCTCGCAGCGAGGAGAACACCGCTGCGGCATCCGTGGACGACACGATGGCACCGATTAGCAAGGACTCGGTCCAGCCCAGGCCGAGCGCATGGGCGAGCAGGGCCACTAGCAGGGCGGTGCCGATCACGGTGACCGTCGCCAAGATTGAGGCGGGCAGCAGAAATGCGCGAACCTGGCGAAACGGCGTGTTCAGTCCGCCATCGAATAGAATCAGGACAAGACCGACCGTGCCGATTCTGAAGGCCAGCTCGTAGTCGACGAAGTGTTCTGGCAGCTGCGCCCCGACAACCAGGCCGATTAGCAAAAAAACGAGCACGACCGGAATGCCGATGCGCTCGGAAGGCCGAGAGAACATCACGCTGAACATCAGCAGCAGACCGGTAGCGGTCAGCAGTAAAGCCGTCGTGGTCGGTTCGGTCTCGAACATTCAAATCCCTAGCGTGCCCAGCCTGCCTTCATCCTACCGGAAGGCAGGCCGACTGGACGGTTCAGGTTTGACTGTCAGTGCCGCTCAGGAGTCCAGCGGATTCTCGCCGGATTCAGCGTCGGCGTTCGCGCACTTCCAAGGTAACGGGCCAGCGATTGTCGGCCGAGTCGATCAACTCAAGCTCAAACCGATCGCCGAGCTCGAAGCGGCCCTGCGGCTGCATCAGCATCAGGTGCAGTCCGCCTGGGCGAAGTTCGACCGACTCACCGCTCGGCACCTCCAGCGCGTCGAGCTTGCGCATTCGCATGACACCGTCATCCATCCGCATAGAGTGGATTTCGATTCGGCCGAATTGGTCGCTTTCGGCGTGGGTCAGGATGATCGCGTCGCTGCCGTGATTTTCAATATGCATGAACCCTGCCATCATCCGTCCGGGCGGTGCCTGTGGCGACCAGGCGTCGGTAGCGGTCAGGTTGATGCCTGCCTGGGCTGGGCCGACGAAACCCAGGAACAACGCGAAGGCCAGTCGTCGAATCATCATCGTGTTCGGATACTCAATAAATTTGGACACCGCAATTATCTCAAAATGATCGATCGCCGAATGTGAGTTGAACATCTCTCAGCTGTAGTAACCTGACTGGTTTGTCACGATTAAGAGCGCTTTTTACAATGATCGAAACACATCAGCACCCTAACGGCATTCTCGAGCTGCGCCTGGCCCGTCCACCGGTCAACGCCCTAAACCCGGAGCTCGTTCGGGCTCTGAGCCGCGCCCTCGACGACGCACAGGCCAAATCTGCGCGAGGCATCGTGATCTCGGGTCGTGAGGGACTGTTTTCGGCGGGACTTGACGTGCCTGAGCTGCTGGACCTGGATGAATCCGGCATGCGCGCCTTTTGGACTGATTTCTTTGGGCTGCTAGAAAAACTTGCGCGCTCCGAAGCGCTGGTGGTCGCCGCTTTCACTGGCCATAGCCCAGCCGGGGGCACGGTTGTCGGTATGTTCTGCGACTACCGAGTCCTTGCCGACGGCCCGTTCCGGCTCGGTTTGAACGAGGTTCAGGTCGGCCTGATCGTCCCGCCGGTAATCCACGGTGGGCTGGTCCGACTGCTTGGGGCTTACCGGGCCGAGCGCCACTTGGTCGCCGGTCAGATGATCAGCGCCGAGCAGGCGCTAGACATTGGTCTGGTCGACGAGTTGGTCGAACCGGGGAGAGTTGTCGAACAAGCGGTGGCGTGGATTGGGCAGCATCTAGCCATGCCGGAGCATGCCCTGCGGGAAACGCGGGCGCTGTGCCGGGCGGATCTGGTCGCCTTGTTTGATGACCCCGACGCTCTGGATATTGATGGTTTTGTGCGCGGCTGGTTTGATCCGGCTACGCAGTCGAGTCTAAAGGCACTGGTCGCGCGTCTGGCCGGTGCCTAAACGGGTCAGGCTGTGAATAATGCTGTGCATTGTAGGGGTCGGTCAGTCGTTGGCGGCCAATTCACGGATGCAGCTGGGAAGAGGCACGGATTCGCCGGCTTTCTTGTCGATCCAGACCAGCGTGACGGTGGCATCGGCAAATAGCGTTCCAGCGTCAGGGCTTTTGTCTTGGGCCCTGATTTCGTGCTCGAGTTTGATGCTTGATCGGCCAGGCGAAAGCGGGGTCAGAGTGATCTCGATGTCGGCCGGCCAGTGCATGGCCTGTCGGTAATTGATGGAGATATTGGCGACAACCGGTCCGGTCTCTTTACTCTGCCAGTGGCTGGGCACGGAATTCATCCAATGAACCCTAGCCTCTTCCAGATAAACCAGGTAGGCCCCGCTGTTGACGTGACCAAAGGCGTCCATGTCGCCCCATCGAACGGCAATAGGCATGCGAAACTTGCTGCTCATGAGCACTCTTTGAAAAAAAGGGTCAATAGGGGGCATCATAGCGGATCGACTCGTCCGCGATCAAAGGGATCCGCACACCCTGCAGGCCGACAAGGAAGGACGAAGATTGAACATCGACACCCGCAGAATTCCCCCGAACATCATGCTCTATCGCATGCTCGGCTTAGAAGCAGCGCTGGGCGTGCTCGCCCTCTTGCTGGCCTGGGTGTTCGGTATTTACCTGCCAGCGGCGTTTTCGGGCGGCTGGCTGACCGCGACCGGATGGGGCATTCTGGCAACGCTTCCGCTACTTCTGATGATGGTGTGGTTCGAAAGGAGTCGTCTCGACTGGGTGATTGAGATCCGCGGCTTCGTCGAGCAAAAGTTGATCCCTTTGTTCGACGGAATTTCTGCCGGCGGCATCTTTCTGATAGCGCTGTTCGCCGGCGTGTTCGAAGAGCTGCTGTTCCGCGGCGTGATTCAGGTCGGCCTAGAATCTGCACTCGGGCTCTGGCCCGCCCTGCTCCTGGCCTCGCTTTTGTTCGGCCTGGCCCACGCGATGACGCTAACCTATTTTTTGATCACGACGTTGATGGGGCTGTATCTTGGCGGCCTGTATGCCTGGAGCGATAATCTGCTTATCCCCATCCTTGCTCATTTTCTTTACGATTGGGCGGTGTTCGCCCGGCTGCTTCGCAAGGGAGCATCCAAATAGCTCTATCTGCTATCCGGCAGGGCTAACCCGCCTTTTTCTTCCTCTTCACACCCAGAATCGGCGCCAGATATTCGCCAGTCCACGAACCCGGAGTTTGAGCGACCTTTTCCGGCGTTCCGGTGGCAATGATCCTGCCTCCGCCATTGCCGCCTTCCGGTCCCAGGTCGATGATCCAGTCGGCCGTCTTGATGACATCCAAATTGTGCTCGATCACAACAATCGTATTGCCCTCATCGCGCAGGCGATGAAGCACGCCTAGCAGCTGCTTGATGTCGTGGAAGTGCAGGCCGGTGGTCGGTTCGTCCAGAATGTAGAGCGTATTGCCGGTGTCGCGCTTCGACAGCTCACGCGCTAGCTTGATGCGCTGAGCTTCGCCACCGGACAGCGTCGTGGCGCTCTGACCAAGCTGGATGTAGCTCAAGCCGACATCCATCAGGGTCTGAAGTTTACGTGCGACCGAGGGCACGGCCTCGAAAAAAGGCAGAGCGTCCTCGACGGTCATGTTGAGAACTTCATGAATGGACTTGCCCTTGTAGTGGACGGTCAGGGTTTCTCGGTTGTAGCGCTTGCCGTGGCAGACATCGCAGGGCACAAAGATGTCGGGCAAAAAATGCATCTCAACCCGGATCATTCCGTCGCCCTGGCAGGCTTCGCAACGCCCGCCCTTGACGTTGAAGGAAAAGCGCCCCGGTTTATACCCACGGGTCCGTGCTTCCTGGGTGCCCGCGAACAGCTCTCGGATCGGCGTGAACAGGCCGGTGTAGGTGGCTGGATTAGAGCGCGGCGTACGGCCGATCGGACTTTGGTCGATGTCGACGACCTTGTCGAAAAGATCTAGTCCGGAGGACTTCGTGAACGGCGCTGGATTGGTCGACGCACCGTTGAGTTCTCGTGCCAGGAGTCGGTAGAGCGTGTCGTTGATCAGCGTCGACTTGCCGGAACCCGATACGCCCGTCACGCAGACAAAATGACTGGCCGGAATCTCTAGCTTGACGTTTTGCAGGTTGTTGCCGCTCGCGCCTTCAAGCTTAAGCCTGCGCTTCTTGTCGACTTTGGCCCGAGTCTTGGGGATATCGATGGCCTTCCGGCCGGACAGGTAATCGCCGGTCAGCGATTGCTTGCAGTCGACCAGACCGGCCGGATCACCGCTGAACACGATATGGCCGCCGTGGACGCCTGGTCCGGGTCCGATATCGACCACGTGGTCGGCCGAGCGGATTGCGTCCTCATCGTGCTCGACCACGATCACCGTGTTGCCAAGGTCGCGAAGCCGGGTCAGGGTCTCCAGCAGGCGCGTGTTGTCGCGCTGATGAAGGCCGATCGAGGGCTCATCGAGCACGTACATCACACCGACCAGCCCCGCGCCGATCTGGCTGGCCAGGCGAATGCGCTGGGCCTCGCCACCTGAAAGCGTATCGGCCTGACGGTCGAGGGTCAGGTAGTCCAGCCCGACATTGACGAGGAAGGTGAGCCGTTCGCGAACTTCCTTGAGAATTTTGCCGGCGATTTCGCCGCGCCAGCCGGCCAGCTTGAGCTGCTCGAAGAAGCCCAGGCATTCTTCAATCGACCAGCTCGAGATCTCTGGCAGGTTGTGATCGTCGATAAAGACGTGCCGCGCGGCCTGATTCAGCCGCTGTCCTTTGCAAGTCGGGCAGGGCTGGCGCGAAATGTAGCGCGCCAGCTCTTCTCTTACGATGCGCGAGTCGGTCTCGCGATAGCGGCGCTCAAGATTCGGAATAATGCCGACGAACGGGTGCTTGCGCGTTTGGCTGCCACCGTCAGACAAGTAGCGAAAGGCGATCTTGTCCTTGCCCGAGCCGTGCAAAATGATGGTCTGGATCGTTTCCGGAAGCTCTTCGAAGGGCGTCTCGACGTCAAAGTCGTAGTGACGAGACAGCGACTGAACCAGCTGGAAATAATAGGCGTTGCGTCGGTCCCAGCCACGCACCGCCCCGCCAGCAAGAGACAGCGAACGATTGGCGATCACTCGATTCGGGTCGAAGTACTCGCTCACCCCCAGGCCGTCGCAGGCTTCGCAGGCGCCGTTCGGGTTGTTGAAGGAAAACATCCGCGGTTCGAGCTCGGACAGGCTGTAATCGCAGACCGGGCAGGCAAAACGCGACGAAAACAGTGCTTCAGGGGTCTGTTCATCGTCAGCGCCGGGCATGGGCGCGATCACCGCGACACCATTGGCCAGGGCAAGCGCGGTCTCGAAGCTTTCAGCCAGTCGCTGCGCGATATCTCCGCGCACCCGGAACCGGTCGACCACGGCTTCAATACTGTGCTTGCGGCGCAGGGCTAGCTTGGGCAGGTCGTCATCCAGATCAATGACCGCTCCGTTAACCCGCGCCCGAACGAAACCCTGGGCGCGAAGATTCTCCAGCAGCTGGATGTGTTCTCCCTTGCGATTACGAACCACCGGCGCGAGCAGCATCAGCTTGCTGCCCTCGGGCATCGCGAGGACTGAATCGACCATCTGAGACACGGTCTGCGCGTCAAGTTCCTCATCGTGCTCGGGACAGCGCGGGGTTCCGACGCGCGCATACATCAATCGAAGATAGTCATGGATCTCGGTGACGGTGCCGACGGTCGAGCGCGGATTGTGGCTGGCAGCCTTCTGTTCGATCGAGATGGCCGGTGACAGGCCTTCGATATGATCCACGTCGGGCTTTTCCATCATCGAGAGAAACTGCCGCGCGTAGGCCGACAGGGATTCGACGTAGCGCCGCTGGCCCTCGGCATAGATCGTATCGAAGGCCAGAGAGGATTTTCCCGACCCTGAAAGGCCGGTAAAGACGATCAGCTGGTCGCGTGGCAAGTCCAGGTCGACGTTGGCCAGATTGTGGGTGCGCGCACCCCTAACGGAAATCGTTTTCATGTCGTCTGGAGCCGCTGCAAACAAGCCGACTACTATAGCGTCGAGCGTGAGTACGGCGCAAAAAGATGCCTATTCAAGACGCAAGGTCGCGTGTGATCTTGCCGCGTCCCAAGATGCCCCAGCCCAATTAGTTGCCACTGTTAAAATGCACAGAGGACACTGCTTGACCAGGATCGGGGGCTCCGGTAGAATTCTCGCTCTTAACAGTTGTGTTTTTTTTTGGAGTCACTGACATGTACGCGGTTTTTTCCACCGGCGGAAAGCAATACCGAGCCAGCGAAGGCGATGTCGTTCGCGTTGAGAAGCTCGACGTAGAAAAAGGCTCGACAATCGAACTGGACCGGGTCCTGATGGTTGGCGAAGGCGAAGACGTGCGTATTGGAACGCCTGTTGTTGACGGCGGTAAGGTCACTGCAGAAGTGGTCGACCACGGTCGCGGCGATAAAATCCGAATCATCAAATTTCGCCGCCGCAAGCATTCCATGAAGCAAATGGGTCATCGTCAGTACTACACTGATTTGAAAATCACTGGAATCGAGGGCTAAGAAGATGGCACATAAGAAAGCAGGCGGCTCCACGCGTAACGGCCGCGATTCGAACCCTAAATTTCTCGGCGTCAAGCACTATGGTGGCGAGCACGTCGCGGCAGGCAACATTCTTGTTCGCCAGCGTGGTACGCGGTTTCACGCTGGAACCAACGTCAAGGTGGGCCGCGACCATACCCTGTTTGCCCTGACCGACGGGCAGGTGGTGTTTGAAGAGCGCGGAAAGCCGAAGCGCAAGTTTGTTTCGGTGCAATCAGCCGACTAACAACAACCGGCTCATCGCATCACGAAAGCCCCGCCAGTCGCGGGGCTTTTTTGTATCCAGCAAGTCCATTCCAGCCGACCTTTTCGAGGATGTCCCATGAAATTTGTTGACGAAGCAAGGATTCAGGTGGCGGCCGGCAAGGGCGGGCAGGGCGCTGTAAGTTTCCGACGCGAGAAATACATTCCCAAGGGCGGGCCTGACGGAGGTGACGGCGGTCGTGGGGGAAGCGTCTGGCTAGTTGCTGATTCCGGTCTCAACACGCTGGCTGATTTCAGGCATGCTCGGCATTTCAAGGCGCGCAGCGGTGAGCCAGGTGCCGGTCGCGAGCGCAGCGGAAAATCCTCGCCAGACATTGAAATACGCGTGCCACTGGGAACGGTAGTGACATCCGTTGAGACCGATGAAGTCATCGGCGAGTTGACTGAAAACGATCAGAAGATCCTCGTCGCTCGAGGCGGCGAGGGTGGGCGAGGCAATACTCACTTCAAATCATCGGTCAATCGTACCCCTCGCCAGTCCACACCCGGAACGCCCGGCGAGGAGCGCGAGCTGTTCCTCGAGCTTCGCGTGCTGGCCGACGTCGGATTGCTGGGGTTTCCGAACGCAGGGAAGTCCACGCTGATCAGCGCGGTGTCGGCCGCCAGACCGAAGGTTGCCGATTACCCCTTCACGACACTCCATCCCAACCTGGGCGTGGTCAGCCTGGAGCCAGGGCGCAGTTTTGTCATTGCCGACATTCCGGGGATTATCGAAGGGGCTGCTGGTGGTGCCGGTCTTGGTATTCGCTTTCTGAAACACCTGCAGCGAACCCGGTTGTTGCTGCATCTGGTCGATGTTGCACCGATTGACGAGGCCGACCCAGTCGAACAGGTCCGAGTGCTCGAGCAGGAGCTGGCTGACTTCGATGCGAAACTGGCCGCGCGAGAGCGCTGGCTGGTGCTGACCAAAACCGACCAGCTATCGGACGAAAATGTCGAGAGCCGATGTCAGGAAATTGTCGATCGGCTGGCCTGGGATCAACCTTGGTTCGCAATCTCAGCGGTGGCAAGAAAGGGGCTCGAGCCCGTGCTGGGGCGAATTATGGTGCACCTTGAGTCACTGCCCCAGCGTTCGTTCGCAGAGGTGCTGGACGAGGATGCGGCTTCGCCGGAGTTGGACGGACCTCATGAACTGGGCCAAGCGTCGGATCAAGATTTGGGCAGTGAATGACCGCGACTGACAGGCAATCAGCGAGAGGCTCAGGGCCGCTTTTGATTGCTGGCTGGTATTCTTTCCACGAGTAATTAACTCTTCACATTTGTTTATCTGGGAGACAAGCGAAATGAAAGTCCTGTTTTTGTCGGTTCTAGCCCTGGCCCTGACCGCCTGCAACGGCTCCGATGAGGGGGCAGCCGGGCAGTCGTCGAACGCGGCCCCGCCGAGCACCCTGGCCTCTCCGGTCGACGTTAGGACCAACGCTGATCAGAGCGAAGGTGATCAGACTGCGGAGGCGGACTCGACACCGGAGGAAACGCGCGAACCCAATGCGCCGCAGCTCGAGCCCCTTTTCGAAGGCCAGACTCGGGCACCTAAACCCGAAACAACCGAGGCCTGGACGCTCGAGACTCTCGCTGAGGGCCTGGACCATCCTTGGGCGCTGGCCTTCCTTCCGGATGGCAATCTCCTGGTGACCGAGAAGCCGGGAATGCTGCGCTTGATTTCTCCAGAAGGTGAGATTTCCGAACCCATCGCCAACGTTCCCGAAGTTCATTCCCCTGATCGTTCTCAGGGCGGTCTGCTGGACGTGGCCATCGGGCCCGATTTCAATGAAAGTCGAGAAATCTTTATGACCTTTTCCGAGCCTGACGGCGAGGCAAGCCGCACCGCCGTGGGTCGCGCGCGCCTGAATGACGACGGCAGCGCCCTGGAGAACGTTGAAGTCATCTTTCGGCAAAGCCCCTCCTATGACTCCCGCGGGCACTTCGGGTCGCGAATCGTTTTCCATCCGGACGGCAACTTGTTCGTGGGGTTGGGCGATCGCATGAACGCCGAAATTCGGACCGAAGCGCAGAACCCAATGAATCACATCGGTGCCGTCATTCGGATCGCACCCGATGGATCGATCCCGGCAGACAACCCGTTTGCTGACGGGGAGGATGGAGCGCCGGAGATCTGGTCTTTTGGGCACCGTAATATTCAGGCCGCTGCGCTGCACCCTGAAACCAATCAGGTCTGGACGGTCGAGCACGGCCCTCGCGGTGGCGATGAACTCAACAATCCTCAGCCGGGCGCAAACTATGGCTGGCCGACGATTACTCACGGTATCGAATATCAAGGTGACGAGATCGGCGAGGGCATCGTCGACCAGGAGGGCATGACGCCAGCGGTCTATTTTTGGGATCCGGTCCTCGCGCCATCGGGAATGATTTTTTACACCGGCGAGGCGTTTGCAAACTGGCAGGGCGATGCCATTGTGGGTGGTTTGGCCACCGAGCGTCTCTCGCGCCTGGTCATGGATGGCGACCGCGTGGTCGCTGAGGAGTGGCTAGAAATCGGTGAGCGAGTTCGCGATCTAGCGCAGGGTCCAGACGGAGCGATCTATTTGGTCACCGATGAGGACAACGGCAAAGTGATGCGGCTAGTTCCTGAATCAAATTGAGTCGTTCTAAACCCGCAAGATTTGAGCCGGTGCCCCGAGCGGCACCGGTTTTTTTATTTGCCGCTCGTTTTCGGCCCGATGTCCCTATAATCGACAGCCATACTTTGCCGTACGGTGTATCGCTTTGAGCCCGACCGAAACTGCCTATCCGCATATCTTCCAGCCCCTTGACCTGGGTCATGTGACCCTGCCGAACCGCATCCTCATGGGCTCGATGCACACGGGGCTCGAGGACCGGCTCTGGAACTGGCCGCGGCTGACTCAGTATTTTGTCGAGCGGGCCCTCGGCGGAGTCGGCCTGATGGTCACCGGCGGTATCGCGCCCAATCGGCGAGGCTCGCTGGCGCCGCTGGCCTCCAAGTTGACCAACCGGCTGGAGGCTCGTCGCCATCGCCGCATGACAGACGCCGTCCATGAAGCCAACGGCCGAATCTGCATGCAGATCCTGCATGCGGGCCGCTATGGCTACCATCCATTCACGGTGGCGCCGTCTGCGATCAAGGCGCCGATCAATCCTTTCAAACCCAAGGCTCTGTCGACGCGCGGTGTCGAGGAGCAGATCAAGGATTTCGTGCGCTGCGCGACGCTGGCCCAGCATGCCGGTTATGACGGCATTGAAGTCATGGGCTCCGAGGGCTACTTCATCAATCAGTTTCTGGTTCCGCGCACCAACCGCCGAAACGACGGTTGGGGCGGGGCGTTCGAAAATCGGATGCGACTGCCGGTCGAGATCGTTCGTCGCGCGCGCGAGGCGGTCGGCTCGGACTTCATCATCATCTACCGCTTGTCGATGCTCGACATGTTGGCCGACGGCAACAGCTGGGACGAAGTCGTCCAGCTCGGCAAGGCCATTGAGCAGGCCGGCGCCACCATCATCAATACCGGCATCGGCTGGCACGAGACGCGTATCCCGACGATTGCGACCTCGGTGCCGCGCGCGGCCTTCACCTTCGTTACGCGCAAGCTGCGCGGAACCGTGTCGATACCGCTGGTCACGACTAACCGCATCAACATGCCGCATACGGCCGAAGACGTGCTAGCGCGGGGTGATGCCGATATGATCTCCATGGCACGTCCTTTCCTGGCCGACAGCGACTGGGTGATCAAGGCCGAGCAGCGCCGCGCTGACGAAATTAATACCTGCATCGGCTGCAACCAGGCCTGCCTGGATCACGTTTTTCAGAACAAGGTAGCAAGTTGCCTTGTCAATCCGCGGGCAGCCCATGAGACCGAGCTAGCGATCACGCCGGCCGAAGTCGAGAAGTCGATTGCGGTGATCGGTGCAGGGCCCGCCGGTCTGGCGGCGGCCACCACAGCGGCCAGACGCGGACACTCGGTCACGCTCTTCGACCAGGCCGATCGTATCGGCGGGCAGTTCAACATGGCGATGCGGGTGCCGGGCAAGGAGGAGTTTGTTGAGACGCTGCGCTATTTCAATCGGCAGATCGATATTTTGGGCATCGAACTTCGCTTAAATACCGTTGCTGATGCCGAGATGCTTAAGGCTCATGGGTTCGACGAGGTGATCATCGCCACGGGCGTTACACCCCGCGACCCGAAGATTCCCGGGCAGGATCACGCCAAGGTTCTGAACTATGTCGATGTGTTGCGACACGGCAAGCCGGTGGGTAAGACCGTTGCGGTCATTGGTGCAGGGGGGATTGGCTTCGATGTCAGCGAGTTCCTGGTTCACGGTGAGGTGTCTGATCAGCCCGATCCCGATGCCCCTGATGCCGAGGCGTTTTTCCGCCATTGGGGCGTAGATACGGATCTGGAGCGGCGCGGCGGCGTGGAAGGTCTAGAGTCCGATTTTCCGCAACCGGCCCGTCAGATCTTTCTGCTTCAGCGAAAAACCACCAAGCCCGGTGCGGGCCTCGGCAAGACCACGGGCTGGATTCACCGGACCTCGCTCAAGAAGTACGGCGTCAAGACGCTTTCAGGCGTGGTCTACGATCGGATTGATGATCGCGGCCTGCACATTCGAATTGGCGATGCGGAACAGTGCCTGGAAGTCGACAACGTCATCATCTGTGCCGGACAGATCCCCAATCGGCAGCTGGCCGAGGCGCTTGCCGAGAGCGGCATCCAGTCGCATCTGATTGGCGGTGCCGATGTGGCCGCCGAACTCGATGCGAAACGCGCTATCGACCAGGGCACGCGTCTGGCGGCAGAGCTTTAAACACAGGAGACGGGTCATGAATCCACACAAAATATTTCGCCGCGTTTGCCGGGGGTTGGTTGTCCTGGTCGTCGTCTGTACTGCGCCTTCTTTGGCGGCGCAAGTCTGCTCGAATCTTGCCGGGTCATCGATTTACCTGGTTCGACATGCCGAAAAGCTGGAGGGGCCAGACCCCGGACTGACCGTGGCCGGGCACGCCCGTGCCGAAGCACTTCGCGACAAATTGGCTGACGTAGCGCTGGATGCGATCTACGTGACCCAATGGCAGCGCACCCAGCTGACGGCGGGACCGGTGGCGGAGGCTAAAAATCTTCCGCTGACGATCCATTCGACCGAGTCACGCAGCGTCAATGAGCACGTTCAGGAGATCGCCGCCGATCTTAATGCCAATCACTGTGGGGACAAGGTGCTGCTGGTCGGGCACAGCAATACGATTCCACGGATTATTTTTAGTCTGACCGGGAAACAGATCAACGATCTGGATGAGCAGACCTACGATCGATTTTTTCATATCCGTTTCGACGCTGGCCGACCCGTCGAGTTGATTCGCTCGCGCTATGGTGCGGTCAGCCAGACCGAGCTCCTCTAACATGGCGACGGGCTGGGCCAAGGACGGTGCCGTCCAAGAACAGATCGATGCGACGGTCGATGATGCCGTTCGTCGAGCAAGAACAAAACTTGCCGACGGCCCGGGCCGCGAACAGTGCGAAGAATGCGGCGAACGCATTCCGCAGGCGCGTCGTTCTGCGGTGCCGGGCGTGCGCTACTGCGTGGACTGCCAGGCCGAGATGGATGCTCGAGACCAGGCCGCAGGCATCAATCGCCGCGGCAGCAAGGATTCGCAGCTGCGCTGATTTGGCGAGCCTCTCCGTGCCTCGATGACCGACCCTTGAGTCGAGATCAATCGGTCCAGGGAGTCGGGCGAAGTTTGGCCGGAAGATAGAGCGGGTGGGCGGGTTCACCGCCCTGATTCAGGCGGATCACCTGAAGGCGAGGGCCGAGACGCCGGCGCAGCAGGGTTGAGCGTCCCATCCAGGCGCCGTCGTTCCCCCAGGCGGCAACTACGGTGACGCAAAAACGGCTGCTGCGGCGAATCCAGATATCGTTTCCCGGGCCCACCGGGTCGGCGGCGCGCTTCAGATCGGTAGGGGCGGTGGCGCGATAGGCAAACAGATTGGTCATGATCAGCCCACCGCCACCCCAGTCACGCGCGAATCGAATGCAGCGGCGGATCGTGGGGTCGTTGCGGTCGGCGTCCGCCGTGGAGGGGTTTAAGCCGATCATCATCACAGGTGGTCGCTGTTGGTCCCAAACTCGCCACAGCGCGTAGCGGAAACGTCTACAGCGTGAAAACCGGGCACCAGAGGGTGAATCGAACACTCTTAAGGCTCAGCATCCATAGTGCCGCTCAGCGCGTCGATCGCTTCGCGGGCATTGGCGCGTAAACGCTCGATCTCAGTGCCCTGAAGTTCGCTAGTTTCAAAGGTGCTCAGGGTCTGCTGCCAGTCCTGCTCGGTCTCGATCAGCCAGTTCAGCAGAGCCTGGGTCTGGTTATTCTCGATCCAGGCCCGGACCGAGGCGGCGGCGCGCTTGAGGTCCTCCAGATCGGTTTCCGGCGCATGCGGCAAAAGATTGCGCGCCTCCAGTGCCTTCTTGAATTTTTTGTGATCGGTCTCGAGTTCATCCAATCGCGATCGAACCGGTTTTACCCAGGGTCCTTCCGTCTCGTCTTCGAGTCGCTGCACGACGTGACGATAGCGGTTGATGATGGCAAGGAGCCTCTGGTCGATTTCGACCAGGTCCTGTTCCAACTGAGAAAGAAATAAGGGATTCGGCATACGTTAATTCCTGTCTCAAGGCGCGATAAGACTCAGTGCCCCCGGAACGACTTCGCACTCAATCGGCGTTCGGGTAAGAAATTCCCCGTCGGCTGTCACTTCGAGTTCTTGGCCGGTATTAATTTTGATGTTACGGCACTGCCAATGATCAAGGGTTTTCGAGTTTTCGACCACCCCCGTTTTGAATCTGATCGCATTGAAAAAGAGTCGCCAGCGACTTTTCGCCTTCACAAGCAATACGTCGAGCAGACCGTCATCCAAATGAGCTCGTTCAGAAACGGTCATTCCGCCGCCATAATGAATACCGTTCGCAATAGTAATCTGAACATAGCGCCCTTCACGCTCGAGTGAGTCGGATTCGATCCGAGCGGAGAATTGGGGCAGGGACCGCAGGGCTCGTATTAGACCCAATAGATAGGCACCGACGCCAAATCGCGCTTTCTCATCGCCGTCCATTTCGCGCGTGGTTCGCGGGCCCAGGCCGATTCCCAACGCATTGATGAAGCTGACGCCGTTGACCCGCGCGATGTCGACCGAGCGCTGCTGGCCGCTATTGATGATGGCGATGGCTTGAGTGGGATCGACGGGAATTCCCAAGGAGCGGGCAAGATCGTTGGCCGTGCCTGTCGGAATGAGACCCACGGGCCGTCCGGCGTCGATCAGGGCATCGAGAGCGCGGTTGATCGTCCCGTCGCCACCACAGATCACGATCTGCTCGACCGCTGGGGCCTCCTTGCGAATCATTGCGGGAAGATCGTCAACTCGATCGATGCGTAGCTGCTGGATCTCACCACGGAGATGCTTCAGCGGTCCGGACAGAGAATCTTGACCGGATCCGCTGAGGGTGTTTGCGATCAAAAGCGTCTTTGGCACGGGATGGCTGCTGTATGACTCAAAGCTGATGGTAACGCAATGGAGTTCAAGTAGTAACGGAGTCGGGCAGCGTCCAATTGTGACTCCGATCGATCGGGCCTCGCCGACTCATGCCAGGCATCTCCACCATCTTCATAGCGACGGGTTTGCGATACTATGAACTCACGCTTTGAAAGTTGACCCGAAACCCGTCCTATGACCAAGATGGATCACTATCCGCAGCTGCTGGCCGATCTTCGTGAGGCCTTCGACGCCGGAGTGTCTCGGCCCGTAAAGTGGCGTCGCGAGCAGCTCAATGCGCTCGAAGCGCTGATGAAAGACAACGAAGCTTTGATTGAGCGCGCGCTGGCTGACGATTTGAACAAGCCAGCCCATGAAGTCCAGCTCGAGATCGGATTGCTTTACAGCGAGATCAAGCACGCTCGCCATCGTTTGTCTCGATGGACGCGTCAGCGCCGAGTCGCCACGCCGCTGATCGGGCAGCCGGGCGTGAGCTGGGTCCAGCCCGAAGCGCTCGGTGTCGTGTTGATCATGAGTGCCTGGAATTATCCGGTCCAGCTCTTGTTTGGCCCCCTCATTCCGGCGCTTGCGGCCGGGAATGCGGCGATTCTGAAGCCCTCCGAGATCGCAGCGAAAAGCTCGCAGCTGATCGCCGAGCTGGTGCCGAAATATCTCGATCCACGAGCGGTCCGCGTGGTGGAGGGCGCGGTCGAGGAAACTACTGCGCTCCTAAAACTCCGATTCGACCATATTTTTTACACCGGCGGGGCTGCCGTGGGTCGCATCATCATGCGAGCGGCCTCCGAGCACCTCACTCCGGTGACGCTCGAGCTAGGCGGAAAGAGCCCATGCGTGATCGACCGGGGCGCCGACCTGCGCTCGGCGGCAAGGCGTCTGATCTGGGGCAAGACCCTGAATGCAGGCCAGACCTGTATCGCACCGGACTACGTACTGGTCCATCCGGACGATCGCGACGCACTGGTCGCGGCGATGGCCGAAGAGCTCGACTCGATGTACGGGCAGGAGCGATTGAACAGCAAGGATTACTGCAAGATCATCAACCGACGTCATTTCGATCGTTTGGCCGGTTATCTGGATAATGGCAACGTCGTGATCGGCGGCAGGACGGATGCGGATTCGGAGCGCATCGAGCCGACCGTACTGACCGATATCAGCGATAGCGATCCGGTCATGCAGGAGGAGATCTTCGGGCCGATTCTTCCCGTTGTCGACTGCGAAGGCCTGACCGCCTCGATCGACTTCATTCGTCGGCATGAAAAGCCGCTGGCGGCCTACCTGTTCACGCGCAGCAGCCAGAGCGAAAAGCAATTCGTCGACCAAGTCAGTGCCGGCAGCATGCTGATCAACGACGTGATTTTCTTTATGTCGGTCCCCGATTTGCCGTTCGGTGGGGTCGGTGAGTCGGGGATCGGCTGCTACCACGGTCAGGCGGGCTTTGATCGTTTGAGTCACCTCAAGGCGGTCATGCGCCGGGCGCGCTGGCCGGAGATCTCGATCCGGTTTGCGCCCTACACGAACTTCAAAACGCGGGTGCTGAAATGGTTGAGTTAGTCGAGGACACCGGGATCGAGGGGGATCGGGGATCCGAATCAGCAAAAGTCGAGCACCTGCCGACGGATCCCTATCCTCGGTTTCATCTAGCGCTTCCCGTGGTCGATCTGGACCAGACGCTTGCGTTCTACGCTGATCTGCTCGAGTGCCCAATGGGTCGCCGATCGGAGCGCTGGGTGGATCTCGATTTTTTCGGTCATCAGCTGGTTCTGCATCTGGTCGAGGTCGATCAGCATCCAGCCAGTCAGCACAATCGGGTCGACGGTCACGCCGTGCCGGCGAGCCACTTCGGGCCGATTCTCGACTGGGACCAGTTCGACCAGCTCGCCGCACGATTCATCTCGGCCGGGCTTGAATTCGTGATCGAACCCAATGTTCGTTTCGAGGGCCGTAAGGGCGAGCAGGCCACAATGTTCGTTGCTGATCCCAGCGGGAATCATCTCGAGTTCAAGGCATTCCGTCAGATCGAAGCCCTGTTTGCGACCGACCTAGACGCGTACTGATCGCGAGGTTGCTGATCTGAATCGATCGCCATTATTGAACGGTCGGGCCTGGCTGGCGTCTTAACCCAGATAATTTTTTCGGAAACACCCAATGCTGAAATCTCTCTACCAGACCCGCTGGCCTTACGTTCTCATCGTGGTGGCCTGCCTTGGCTTGCTCGGCTTTGCCTACTATGCGCAGTTCGTTCTGGAGCTGGCTCCGTGTCCCATGTGCATGCTCCAGCGCTTCGGCTTCATGATCATGGCGGTGGCAGCGCTTGGTCTTGCGCTGCATGACCCTGATGACTGGAAGCGCTGGTTGTACGGTGTGCCATTCCTAGGCGGCGCGGTTTGGGGCATCGTTACCGCAGCCCAGCACGTCCGGCTTCAGAACGCGCCCGACGATCCTATGGGCGGCTGTGGTGCGGATTGGCCAACCATGATGGCTTTCGACTTCAGCTGGAGTGAGATCCTGACCGAAGCCTTCACCGCCAGCGGTGACTGCGCCCAGGTGTCTTGGACGTTTCTTGGCCTGTCCATGCCGGCTTGGACTTTGATCTGGTATGTTGGCCTCACTTTGTTTATTCTTCCAGCATTGTTAAAGCGAACACGTTGATTTCAATGGTAACTATCAAATTCAAAAGGAAAATTCTAGGACCGAGCTATGACTGATCGCCTCAAAACCATTACCCCGGCCAAGGGCTGGAGACCGGATTCTTGGCGTCAGAAGACGGCCGGGCAGCAGGCCACTTACGAGGATCAGAATGAGCTCAACGCGGCGCTGGTCAAACTGGCCGCTAGGCCGCCGTTGGTGACTTCCTGGGAAGTTCTCAATCTGAAGCAGCAGATTGCCGAAGCACAAGCCGGCAAGCGCTTTTTCCTCCAGGGTGGGGATTGCGCTGAGGTGTTCAATGAATGCGAATCCTCGATCGTCGCCAACCGACTGAAAGTGCTGCTGCAGATGTCACTCATCCTGCTGCATGGTCTTGAAATGCCAGTGCTGCGAGTCGGTCGGTTCGCCGGACAATACGCCAAGCCGCGTTCTGCAGACACGGAGACGCGCGACGGCGTGACGCTTCCCAGCTACCGTGGCGATCTCGTCAATTCGCCCGAGTTTACGCCCGAATCCCGTCGGCCTGATCCGGCGCGACTTTTGCAGGGCCACGCTAGCTCGGCGATGACCATGAATTTCGTCCGGGCGCTGGTCGATGGCGGCTTTGCCGACCTGCACCATCCCGAATACTGGGATCTGGGATGGGTCGAGCACTCGCCGCTGGCGGCTGAATTTCACCGCATTTCCGAAAGCATTGGTCAGTCGGTCAAATTCATGGAAACGATCACCGGTCAGCTGCCTGGCAGCCTCAAGCGGGTCGATTTTTACACCTCCCACGAGGCCCTCCACCTTCCTTATGAACAAGCACTGACTCGGCAGGTGCCGCGCCAGTATGGCTGGTTCAATCTATCGACGCATTTCCCGTGGATCGGCATGCGTACCGCCGAAATGGACGGGGCACACGTGGAGATGTTCCGCGGAATTCGCAACCCGATGGGCGTCAAGGTCGGCCCGGGCATGAGTGCAGACTGGCTCAAGGGTCTGATTCGGACCCTGAACCCTGACAATGAGTCGGGGCGCCTTGTCCTGATCCATCGCATGGGGGCAGGAAAGGTCGGCGATCATCTCCCGGCGCTCATCGAGGCAGTCAAGGCGGTCGGGTCGCCCGTGCTATGGATTTGTGATCCCATGCACGGCAACACCGAACAAACCGGCAATGGTTTCAAAACGCGCAATTTCAACAATATCCGAGCCGAAGTCGAGCAGGCCTTCGAGATCCATTCGGCGTGCGGTTCACGGCTCGGCGGCGTTCATCTGGAGCTGACCGGTGAGAACGTCACCGAATGCATCGGCGGGGCTAGGGAACTCAACGAGACTGATCTGGAGACCTGCTATAAGACGACCGTCGATCCTCGCCTGAACTATGAGCAGGCTCTCGAGATGGCTATGCTGGTGGTTCGCAAGCATCGCAGCTTGAGCTGAGCCGCCCTCGAAGAACAACAGGCGGGCGGGCAGAAAGCACCGACGAAAAAGGGCGCATTCACCAGGAATGCGCCCTTTTTCGTACTGCAGAGGGTCCTTAGAACTCAGCTAAGCAGGGATTCCACCGCCGCACGTTCTTCGCGCAACTCCTGGTCGGTGGCGTCCATCCGCTCGCGCGAGAAGCCGTTGATCTCCAGGCCCTGGACAATCGACCACCGACCATTTTCGCAGGTGCAGGGGAAGGAGTAGATCACCCCGGGGGCAATTCCGTAGCTACCGTCCGAGGGCACGGCCATGGATACCCAGCTATCGCCATCTGTTCCAAGCGCCCAGTCGCGAACGTGATCGATCGCCGCTGATGCGGCTGAAGCCGCGCTCGAAGCGCCGCGCGCCTTGATAATGGCGGCACCGCGCTGTTGTACGGTCGGTATAAATTCTTGCGCATACCAACTCTGACTGATGCCGTCCATTTCCAGCGCGCGATGGCCACTGACGGTGGTTTCATGCAGGTCGGGGTACTGAGTAGACGAGTGATTGCCCCAGATTGTCATTCGTCGGATATTGGTGTGATGGAAGCCGGTTTTTTGAGCGAGCTGTGCGAGTGCTCGGTTATGATCGAGACGCGTCATTGCGGTAAAGTTTGCGGCCGGTAGGTCCGGAGCGCTGGCCTGCGCAATAAGTGCATTGGTATTGGCTGGATTGCCGACCACCAGTACTTTAACGTCGCGGCTTGCGACGGCATTGAGAGCGCGACCTTGAGGCCCAAAAATCTTGCCGTTTTCGCTCAGCAGATCGGCGCGCTCCATGCCCGGGCCGCGCGGTTTGGCCCCGACCAGAATGGCGTAGTCCGTATCCTTGAATCCAACTTCGAGATCTGCGGTGGCTTCGACGCCCGCGAGGAGCGGGAAGGCGCCATCCTCGAGCTCCATGACCACACCCATCAGCGTATCGAGGGCGGGCGCGATTTCGATCAACTGCAGGATGACCGGCTGGTTCGGGCCGAGCAGGTCGCCAGAGGCGATTCGAAAGCAGAGCTGGTAGCCAATCTGGCCTGCGGCGCCGGTGATGGCAATGCGCTTGGGTTCGATCATCTTGGAGGACTCCGAAAGTTGATTTAATTTTGAAACTGTATTTTAACCGCTCAGTGCTCGGTCGCGGCCGGTTTGTTCAATCAGCACAGGAAGGGTCCTTGCGGGACCTCAAGAGGCGGTCGACAGTCTGTTGAAGTGTTATCTTTCGGATTCCGAATCGAGGCACGTGCGCAATGAAACGTCTCCTGCTGACTATCGCTTTCCTGCTCACTCCCGCCCACGCCGACGTGGTGCTCTTCGAGGATCCTGTTCATCGATTCTGGAGTCATCTCGAGGCCCTGTGCGGTCAGGCTTTTGAGGGCGAGCTGGTGAGGCATCCCGACGGAGAGACCGACTTTGTCGGCAAGCGTTTGGTCATGCACGTACGTGATTGCCACCGGGACTGGATTCGGATACCTTTCAGCGTTGGCGAGGACCGCTCAAGAACCTGGGTGATTACTCGCGATGAGGGCCGGATTCGACTCCGCCACGTCCATCGGCATCAAGACGGAAGTCCTGATGAAGTAAATATGTATGGCGGTCTGGCAACAAATCGAGGCCAGGCCACGGTGCAGTATTTTCCGGCCGACGAGATGACTCGCCAGACCATCGATGCGGCGTTTTCAAACGTCTGGATGATTGAGATTAAGCCCGAGAAGACATTCACCTATGGTCTCAGGCGACTCGGAACGGCGCGAGTCTTCCAAATCGATTTTGATCTGAGCCAGCCCGTCAGTGCTCCTCCGCCGCCCTGGGGGTGGATCGATTGAGATTGCGATGCGAAGCTTCGAGTTGAATCAGCCGCGGCTCAATCGAAGCCAGTGCATGCTGAAAAGTCCGTCCGGGTCCGTCCAGACCTTCTCTGATCGTAGGCCCGCTGAGTCGGCCAGGGCCTTGAAGCCCTCGATCGAATACTTGTGGCTATTCTCGGTGTGGATGGATTCACCACGATTCAGGGCAAAATGTCGTCCGCCCAGCTCGATCGCCGTATCGCGAATGGCCACGAGGTGCATCTCGATCCTGCTTTTCTCCGCGTTGAATCTCGCCTCGTGTTCGAAGGCCTCGATGTCTATCGTGGCATCAAGCTCTCGAACCATGCGGTGCAGCAGGTTGATATTGAACTCGGCGGTGACTCCACTGGCATCGTCATAGGCTCTGATCAGCTGTTCAGCCGGCTTGAGCAGGTCGACACCGATGAGAATGCCGCCATCTGCGCCGATGCCTCGTCCCATACGAATCAGGAAATCGAGCGCTTCAGCGTGTTCGAAATTGCTGATCGTCGATCCCGGGAAGTAGATCACGCGGCGTCGAGCGGGTGGCTCGAGAACCAGCGCCTGATCATCGATCGGCTGCATGTAGTCTGCGCATACAGGTCGAATTTCGAGAGATGGAAACTGGCGCTGCAGTTCGGCGGCAGAGTCGCTCAGCGCAGCAGCTGAGATTTCGATTGGCGTGTAGGCGCGAGGCGTCTCAAGCGCTTCAAGCAGATGCTGCGTCTTGACGCCGGCCCCGGAGCCAAATTCGATCACGTGTGCGTCAGCGCCGACCAAGCGGCTGATTTCATCAAGATGCGCGTCGTGGAGCGCTAAATCGGCCCGCGTGACGTAGTAGTCGCGAGTTGCGCAAATATCCTCGAATAGCTGCGATCCACGTGCATCATAGAGGTACTTGCAGGGTAGTGAGCGCGGACTCTGCGACAGACCGGCCAGCGCTTCGCTCAAAAAGGGTTCGGTAGGACTCATGCGGGGTCTCGCGCTAAACGAATGCCGGAAAACTGCCAGCGATTGGACGGGTAAAAAAAGTTGCGGTACGAGGATCGAACGTGACCGAGGGGGGTTGCACAACTGCCGCCTCGCAGTACCATTTGATTGGCCATGAATTTGCCGTTGTATTCGCCAACCGCACCCGCAGCCGGCTTGAAACCCGGGTAGGGCGCATAGTTCGAGGCCGTCCATTCCCAAACGTCGCCGAAGAGTTGCAGCAGTGGCCTTGCGCCTCCTCGGCTTTCGGGGTGAAAGCGGCCCGAGTCGGAAAAATGCCCGTCCATGCTTGCCCCGCGAGCGGCATGTTCCCACTCGGCTTCGGTCGGCAGGCGAGCCCCCGACCAATTCGCGTAAGCCCAGGCCTCATAGAAGCTGACGTGGCAGACCGGGCAATTCTCATCAATTGCGCTGGCACCGTGTGCGGTGTAATGCAGCCAGTCACCGTCTTCGTTCCACCAGTAGAGCGGTTGCTCAATCTGCTGGTCTCGACGCCAAGCCCAGCCGTCGGATAGCCATAGTTCCGGCCGACCGTAACCGCCATCCGCGATGAAGTCCAGAAACTCACCGCAGGTCACCGGACGGCTGGCCAGCTCAAAGGGCTGCAGCATGACCGGATGTTGCGGTGCTTCGTTGTCGAAATGAAACGATGCTTCGCCGTGCCCGAGGTCTTTGAGTCCGCCCGCGAAGGAGGTCCAGCGCAAGGGAGCTGCGTTTGGCCTGATCCCTACGGCTTCGGCCCACGCCGGATGGGCTGGGTTAAAGGACAAGGCGTGCTTAATGTCGGTGACCATGAGTTCCTGATGCTGTTGTTCGTGGTTGAGACCCAACAAGATCAGCGGCGTGATTTCAGCCAGCGTATCCTCGTCAATCTCAGCAATCATCTCCTTCATGGCGACGTCCACATGCTGCCGATATTGACTGATTGTTGCTGCACAAGGCCGGCTAATCAGTCCGCGCTGCGCCCTGGAGTATTGCTTTCCGACGCCATCGTAGTAGGAATTGAAAAGAAATTCATACAAGTCATTCGGGCTTCGATAACACGCGACGTTCGGCTTGAGTATGAACGTTTCGAAGAACCAGCTGGTGTGCGCGCGGTGCCATTTAAGCGGGCTCGCGTCCGGCATCGACTGTAGATTCTGATCTTCGGGCGAAAATCGCGCACTAAAGCGATCGGTCTCAGACCGAAGCGCATCGAAGGTGCTGAGCAGACTTCCACGAGTATGCTGATCGAGACCGAGGGCATTGAACTCAGCCAACGGCCTTTCGGTCGTAGAATGGGTAAGAGCGATGGACATGTCAGGTAATCGAGACGTACGCGATTGTTTGAAGCTTACCACCCTCGTAGCGCGTTTCTGTAAAACGCTGGCCCGGGGTCCGCTCCAGCTCTAGAGTTTCCAAACTCGCTGCACGCTCGTTGGTTCCGGATCGATGATTATGCCACCCAGGATGATGATTGGCCCTGTCAGTCAATGCCATACTTTTTTAATTTGTAGCGCAGCGAGCGAAACGTGACCCCAAGCTGGCGGGCGGCCTCAGTCTTGTTGTAGCGAGCCTCTTTGAGCGCGTTTTCCAGAATTCGTTTTTCGATTTCTTCCATGTGATCGTCGAGGTTTCGGTCTTCAGGCCGGTCCGTGGGGTTCATGTCCAGCTCGGCCTGATCGCCATCAAGGCTGAGGTCGTCAGCGGTGATCTTTTCGCCCTCACACAGCGTCACGGCGCGCTGAAGAATGTTGATCAGTTCGCGAACGTTGCCCGAGAATGCATGCTGTTGAAGCGTCTTTCTAGCGTTCTCGTCAAGCTCGCGAGCAGGCTCACCCCACTGTTCTCCGATCGACTTCAGGAAGTGCTCGGCTAGCATTCCAATATCCCCGCGACGTTCACTCAGCGAGGGCATGTGTAGTTCGATCACATTCAGGCGGTAATACAAGTCGTTGCGGAAGGATCCGTCCTCGACCAGTGGCTTCAGGGCCTTGTGGCTAGCCGAGAGAATTCGGGTGTCGATCTTAAGTTCCTGGCGTCCTCCGATTGGCCGGACCGTTTTCTCCTGAATAACGCGAAGCAGCTTGACCTGCATCGGCAAGGGCAGGTCGGCCACCTCATCAAGGAAAAGTGTCCCGCCCTGTGCCGCTTGAAATAGCCCTTCCTTATCGCTGTCGGCACCGGTGAAGCTGCCCTTGATGTGGCCGAAAAACTCGCTTTCCATCAATTCGCTGGGGATGGCACCGCAGTTCACCGCAATGAAGGGCTGCTCGGCACGGGGGCCGAGGTCGTGGATCAACTTGGCTGCCAGTTCCTTGCCGGTGCCGGAACCGCCGCTGATCAATACCGGCGCCTGACTCCTCGCTAATTTAACGATGGTCTGGCGCACCTTGGCGATGGCCTCGGACCGTCCGATCAGACGCTGCAGAAGGAGAGAGCGTTCTTCACCGCCGGCGCTCGAGTCCGGTTCTGATGCTCCGCGGCTGTCTGCTTCCTTGGCGGGCGGCGCTGCTTCGTTAGAGTTGCCGCCGGATTTTTCCTGGTCATCCTGGCGCAGCTTTAAGGCTGTTCGGACCAGGTTTCTCAGGACTTCCAGATCAACCGGCTTCGAGACGAAGTCGAATGCACCGTATTTGAGGGCAGTAACCGCATCTTCGACTTTGCCGAAAGCTGTGATCATGGCGACGGGGATGTGCTCGTTATCCCGACTGATCTCCTTGATCAGGGTTAGCCCGTTGCCGTCGGGCAGGCGCATGTCGGTGAGGCACAGAGCGTACTCGCTGCTGGCTGACAGCAGCTTTCTGGCCTCCGAGAGATCGGCAGCGGTATCGACGTCGAGGCCCATGCGACTGAGCGTGATGTCGAGTAGCTCTCTCAGGTCAGGTTCGTCATCGACAACGAGCGCGCGCATATTGGACATTGAATCTCCTCAACTAATTAAGCGTGATCGGCTTAGGTGCTCCAGGGGCCCGCCGATGATTAAGATTTCGCCGCGACCGCAGTGCCGCTGGGCGAATCAGCACCCTTGGTATCCTGCGTCTCGGGCCGCCGCAGGAGGATTCTAAAGCACGCACCTGTATTTGGCACCTGGACATATTCCAGAGAGGCCTGATTGGCGTCACAAAGCTGCTGTGCGAGATACAGTCCGAGCCCTGAACCCTGCTTGTGGGTGGTAAAGAAGGGCTCAAAGACCTGGGACCTCTTTTCCAGAGGGATGCCGGGACCATCGTCGAGGATGTCCAGAGCCACCTCTCGATGCCCCCGAATCGGGCTAGCTCGAAGGGTCAGCACCGGAATCTGATTGTCGGAATGCCGACCGTGTTTGAGGGCGTTCTCCATCAAGTTCCATACTGCCTGGGCCAGCTGGCCGGGATCAACAAGCACCATAATCGCTGCTGACGGCAGTTCAAGCTTGACCTGAGTCTCCGGCAGACGATGGTAGCGCCGAAACTCATTAGTCAGCTTGCGCGCCCAGCTGACTAGATTGACCGCCTCGACGCGAGCCCGTTCGCGCCTGGAGAGTTTGAGCACGTTTTCGACGATATCGTTCATGCGGGAGGAGTGATTGAGCATCATGTTGACCAGCTTCTGGTCGGGGGGCTTTAGGTCCTCAGATTCTCTGAGCAGCTGTCCAGCGTGACTGAGCGCGCCCAGCGGGTTGCGAATTTCGTGGGCGATCGATGCCGACAGCCGGGCCAGCGATGACTGCGCGAGATCACGCGCTCTCCGGCTGACCACGGAGGTGTCTTCGAGAAAAATCAGGGTGGCCTCTGCTTTGAGTCCCGGCATATTCAGCATGCGGGGCACGACGGCAACTTGCGTTGATTGCAGCAATAGGCCTTCTTCCTGAGCTTTTCCGGTTTTGCGCCAGCGCTGCATGCGTTCGAAAAGAGCAGGGGCAATAACCCTGAGATTTCTCTGTTTGACCGGCGGATTGCCCAACAGGTACAAGGCTGCTTCGTTGATCTGGCGGATTGTTCCGGCGGCGTCGACCACGAGTACACCGGATCGCATGCGGTGGATGATCAGCTCGTTAACTTGTTCCAAATTGGCCATGTCGACGCCACGCCGCTCGGCGAGCAGCTGGTATTCTCGCCCCCATTGCCCGAGCAGGGCGCTGGCAAGCGCTGTCACAAAGGCGGCAATTCCGTAGAGTCCGGCCTGGGCCACTTTGGCGGCAACCGTGATCTCCTGCGGCGCAATCGCGGCATCGACGACCAGACCAATGGCGACTAGACTGGCAAACAGCAGGGCAGAGCGAAATGGCAAGAGAAGCCCTGAAATACCGATGTAGAACAAGACCAGAATGACCAGCCCGCTCTCGATGCCACCGAAACAGTGCAGGACAAGGCCGATAATGATCAGGTCGGTGGCCAGCGAAAACGAGGCCAGCTCAGCGGCCGGCGATGTCTTGCGCAGGTGCACCACCATGAAAATAATGGCGGCACCAAGGTAGGTAAACGCAGCGGCCTGAAGAAGGAAGGGCTTGTAGGCCGGTGTTAGATCAACCGCGAAGGGACTTAGCGCCACGCCGAGGATGATCGGGGCCAGAACGATCCGGAATCCGTTGAGATAATAAAGGGCGCGCTGAATGATGTCCTTATCAGCGACCAGCAAAGTACGTGATTTCATTAGCGCTTCCTGCAGACCCTCGACCGCATGACCCAGGAGCTGCCAAGTATAGCGACATTTTCCGCGTTGATAATTGAACTCTTCTATACGAAAATAGCGGGCTAGCAGATTCAGTGCGGCGATCTGCCGCGTAATCTTCCTGCGATCCTTGATTGGGATCGCATCGACAAAATCTTCAAGGATTCCACCGAATGAATTTTCACGAATATCAGGCCAAGGAGCTGTTCGCCGAGTATGGCATTCCAGTGCCGAAAGGGGAGCTGGCGACCACCGCCGACGAAGCCGTCGAGGCGGCAAAAAAAGTGGGTGGTTCACAGTGGGTCGTCAAGGCTCAGGTGCATGCTGGCGGTCGCGGAAAGGCGGGCGGCGTCAAGCTGGCGGGCTCGCTCGACGAAGTGCGGGCCGAGGCCGACCGTATGCTGGGAATGGCGATCGAAACCTACCAGACCGCGGGCCTGGCTTTGCCGGTCAACAGCGTGCTGATCGCCGAAGCGACCGATATCAAACAGGAGCTCTATCTTGGTGCTCTGGTCGATCGCGCCCACCGTGCCGTCGTCTTCATGGGATCGGCAGCTGGCGGCGTAGATATCGAGCAGGTCGCAAACGAAACGCCGGAGAAGATCATCACGGCCGTTGTCGACAACGCCGCGGGCTTCATGCCCTACCAGGCGCGAGACGTCGGCTTCGGCATGGGTCTGAACGCCAAGCAGGTCAAGCAGTTGACCAAAATCATGGACGGGCTCTACCGCCTGTTTATCGAAAAGGATATCGGCCTGATCGAAGTCAATCCGCTGATCATCGATGACAACGACGATCTAGTTGCTCTCGATGCCAAGCTCAACGCTGACGACAATGCCCTGTTCCGTCATCCGGCGCTAGCCGAAATGCGCGACGAGTCGCAGGAAGATCCGACCGAGCTGGCGGCCAGCAAACACGAACTCAACTATGTGACGCTAGACGGCAACATCGCCTGCATGGTCAACGGCGCAGGACTTGCGATGGCCACCATGGATGTGGTCAAGCTGGCTGGCGGCGAACCCGCCAATTTCCTCGATGTGGGCGGTGGCACCAACGCCGAGCGCGTCAAGGAGGCGTTCAAACTGATTCTTTCCGACGACAAGGTGCGAGCCATTCTGGTCAACATCTTCGGTGGGATCGTACGCTGTGACTTGATTGCCGAGGGCATCATCAGCGCGGTCAAGGACATCGACGTCCAGGTGCCGGTGGTGGTGCGACTGGAAGGCACCAACGTCGACCAGGGCAAGCAGATGCTGGCCGACAGCGGATTCGCCATCATCCCGGCGGATGACCTCAATGACGGCGCACGCAAGGCCGTTGAAGCAGCGGCGGCCTGAAAGGACAGAATCAATGAGCGTATTAATCAATAAAGACAC
>Ga0207419_1000148_pt1 | contig 56740 bp, 53 predicted proteins | sample ElkSloMetagenome_4_FD_184723 | JGI IMG/M metagenome (GOLD analysis project Ga0207419, IMG submission 184723) | Hot spring microbial communities from Elkhorn Slough, Monterey Bay, USA - MD2A (version 2) | ecosystem: Environmental > Aquatic > Marine > Intertidal zone > Estuary: Microbial mat ...
GAACACAAGGATAGGTTAAAACTTTCAGAAACAGGCATGTGTTTGAATATGATTGTAATAGGTGTTTTTGCATTTTAGTAGTTCTCAATAAAAATATCATCAATCGATAAGTTGTAGAGATGCTGCTCACCAAGGTGTACAATTTGAAATTTACGTTATAAGTCAAGGGGAAGTAGCAGCAATAATAGATGAATTTTTTTCATAAGTTGTTTCCAATAACTATCCGTGTATAGTCTCTTTCTTACTTAGGCCTTTTATAATCTCTGCTTCGTAATCTAGAAGGGATTGCCATTTTTCATCAACTTCTTCACGATTGCCATAAGTTCTGGCGAATTTCAAAAACATGGTATAGTGGTTGGCTTCACTTATCATTAATTTACGGTAGAATTCCGCTAATTCCTTGTCCTTTAATTCCTCAGAAAGTAATCTAAAACGTTCACAACTTCTGGCCTCAATCAATGCAGCGTATAAAAGCCTGTGAACAAGTTGGGTAGTTCTACTACCGCCTTTTGGAAAAAACTTGACCAACCTCAAGACATATTCATCTTTTCTATCCCGGCCCAATGTCCATCCATTAGCGATAATTTTATCGTGTACCAATTTGAAGTGGCTAATCTCCTCTTTAACCAGGGCTGTCATTTCTTGAACCAGATCGGTGTATTCAGGAAAACTAACAATCATTGAAATTGCCGTACTTGCTGCTTTCTGTTCGCAATAGGCATGGTCGGTAAGAATATCCTCGACGTTCTTTTCTACAATATTTACCCAACGAGGGTCTGTGGGAAGTTTAAGGCCAAGCATAATTATGAGGTTTCTTCTATTAAATTTATAGTTTCGTTTCCAAGCTTATCAATTCGCATTTCGTAAAGTTTATAGGCCTTTGAAATTGGATTAACGAAAGAAATACCGAGACTTAAAAACTCTGAATCAGATCGCTCTTGATTAACCCAAACCTGCTCGAGCGTGGCCTTATCCAAAAACCCCTTACTTGAGTTTAAGCTAAAATTAGCTGCGGAAATATGACGCTTTAAAACCAAATCGTCTTTTACCATTACAAGTATATCACTTTTATAAGTGCGATGATGCGTAAACTTGTGTTCTGTTGAATTATGTGGCAGAGCAATAAATGAATCGACAGTTGAATAATTTTCAATTTTCACCTTGAAGGTATTCGCAATAAGGGAATCTGTTTCAATCCTCGTTTGAAATTCTGGATAAATCCGTTTAGTTTCAGTAAGTTCAAAACTTTGCTTGAATTCAGCAACTGATTTTTCCAGCTGTTCTTTTTTGCTAGTTTTTTGGTCGCAATTAAATAGAAATATGCCAAGCAGAGACAAAATGAGAACCAGTTGATTTCTAAAATTCATGATAGGGATGTTTTTCACTTGACACCTAGGTACTTTTTTAAAATTAGCAATAGACGGTCAATGTCAGATTTTTTAATTTCCTTTAAGTCAAATTCCAAGGTCTTATTTTTCTTTCGAATGAAAAGCAGCTTTTCTTCCAGTTGTATTGCCAAAACATCCTTAAAATTGAAGGATTTACCAATCCAAGAATTTATTCTAATGGTCATACCTACCTTATTATAGCCCACATAATACTTTTCCATACCCATTAATAGAAAATTCAGAGCAATAAGGAAATGACCCGCTACCCGTAGATATTTAGACAAACTTACAGATTCACCAATTTGGTCAATAAATAAGCTAAAAACAAAACAGGCAATTGCTCCTATAATGAGGATAAAACCCAATGTGTTTTGGTAGTTGTAAAAGCGTATGGACTTCATTAAAATTTCAACCTATCTAAAGTTTTATTTATTGCATTAAGTTAATAAAGATAATTAAACTTAAATGTCCAACCCAAACGTCTTTCTCAAAACTTCAATACTTGGATTTTTTTCTTTTAATTTCTCATACTTTTCCATAGCTGTAAAGGCGTATTTCTTTGTAGCCTCCTCATTTACTGAAATATCAAGTTTAAGATTATAATTTTGAAGGGTTTTACGGAGATAATCCAAAAGTGGATATTGAGCTCGCTCGAGTTCCACTCTCAAGGTATCATTTGGAAACGTCAATTGAATATCGGTACCCTTGATTTTAGGGGTCTCCATTTCTAAAATGGAAGCCATGATCCGTTCTCCCTTTTTATGAAGTTGTGCAATGTATGTGCCCCAGGCTTTCTTGAAATCTTCATCAGTAAATGGTTCTGTAGGCAGGTCATCTTCACTCACGGTAACATCCATCTTTTTGATTTGATGTTCCTTTTTTGCCCGAATACTTTTAAGCGAAAGTCCCGAAGTACGTTCATCTTTTTTAATATCCAACTTCGGTTTGGGCTCCTCAACAAATTCACTGGGCGCTTCAGTTTTGGTTTGGTCTGTTTTTTCTGAGGAGCGCTGGGACTCTAGTTGTGCCGATTCTTTTTGGGACGAGTTATTTTGAGGTATTACAGGTATAGGCTCAATCCCCTTAGATCTAAAATACGAGGGAGGGATTATGAAAAATTCATCTTTTTTTTTTCTCCACTGTAAGTAATGGAGGCTAATTGCATTAAACAAAGTTCTACCAACAAGCGTTGGTTTTTGCTGCTCTTGTATTTTAAATCGCAGGCATTGGCCAATTCAATACCTTTTATTAAAAATTGATAAGTCGCTTTTTTTGCTTGCTTTAAGTATTTGGATTTTGTTTCATCTCCAACCTCAAGTAATTCTATGGTTTTTTCATCTTGGCAAACCAATAAATCCCTAAAGTGGGAGGCGAGGCCGGCTATAAAATGGTGTCCATCAAAACCTTTTGAGAGTGTCGTGTTAAAATGGAGCAGTAATTCAGGGATTTTATTTTCCAAAATCAATTCCATGCTCTCAAAATAGGTTTCATAGTCTAAAACATTGAGATTTTCGGTTACGGCTTGCCGAGTAAGTTCCTTTCCTGAAAAACTAACCACCCGGTCAAAAATCGAAAGCGCATCACGCATGGCACCATCTGCCTTTTGGGCAATAATATGTAAGGCATCGTCTTCTGCTACTACACCCTGCTCTTTAGCGATATATTTAAGATAATCTTTGGCGTCCCTAACGGTAATGCGTTTAAAGTCAAAAATCTGGCACCGACTTAAAATCGTTGGTATTATTTTGTGTTTTTCAGTAGTAGCTAAAATGAACACACAGTGCTTTGGTGGCTCTTCCAGTGTTTTTAAAAATGCATTAAAAGCAGATTGGGACAGCATATGGACCTCGTCAATAATATAGACCTTGTACTTACCAACTTGTGGAGGGATTCTAACTTGATCAGTTAAATTTCTAATATCATCAACCGAATTATTAGAGGCAGCATCCAGCTCAAATATATTAAAAGCAAAATCCTCATTACCGGTTTCCTTACCTCCACTATTTATCATCTTGGCGAGGATACGTGCACAAGTGGTCTTGCCAACGCCTCGCGGACCTGTAAAGAGAAGGGCTTGAGCGAGATGATTATGCTCAATTGCATTTTTTAAAGTATTGGTAATAGCTTCTTGCCCTACAACATCCTTAAAGGTCTGAGGGCGGTATTTTCTAGCTGATACTATAAAATGTTCCATTTTATTATGCGTAATACAAATTTAAAAATAAGTGTATTAATGCTTGTTAAACCGAAGTTTAATTAAGGATTTTTATTAACAATTTAAAACGTTTTGACCGATTGGATTTTATCTAATTTAATACCAATACCCACATAAAGAAATTGATAGACTTATTGCCTTTATTAACGCTATGTGACAATTCGTTCTAAAAGGATATCGCCTCGATGTTCTAAGCCCATGTTTTGGGCGTTCTATTTTTAAGTTAATGCTATATTTCGTTGATTTTTCTTATATCTTACAGAGATTTTAAATATCATCTCTAACCAATATTCTTACCATCGGAGTTAAATCTCCATTTTCATCTTTTTGCCCGTCATAGATAGAACTCTTTAATTTCACTACCTTTGACTTGGTAAATCGCCCTATCGCTGTTCGCCGTTTAGGCGGATGGAGGAAAGTCCGAACACCGTAGTGCAATCATAGTGGTTAACGGCCACCGCCCAACCTGGTTTAGGCAATGTTGGGCAGGAAAAGTGCAACAGAAAGCAAGTACAGGTCAAGCTGTAGTGAAATCAGGTAAACTCTATGTGGTGCAATGTCATGTAAACTAACGTTTGAGCGTGCACGCGCGATAGTTAGAGGGTAGGCAGCTACAATTTGCCGGTAACGGTAAATGCAGATAAATGATAGGGTAGTTCCAATTACTTTGGGATGAACAGAATTCGGCTTATAGATTTATCACAATAAACAGGCCCTGCAATTGTGGGGCTTTGTTTGATTATTTAAAACTAAAATTGCTCTAAAATAGCCTATAAAGAAACTATGTCTAAAGTTGTTTTAATTACTGGCGGTTCATCAGGAATTGGTAAAACTGTTGGGGAATTTCTCTTAAATAAAGGGTATAAGGTATATGGTACGAGCAGAAATCCAGACAAACACCTTAATTCTGCACTCAAGTTAATTGCTTTAGATGTTTCTAAGGTTGATTCTATTACAAACGCTGTCAAAACCATTATGGATTTAGAAAAGCGTATTGATGTTTTGATAAATAATGCTGGGGCGGGAATTACAGGCCCGATAGAGGAAACACCCGATGCAGAAATTAAGCGCAATTTTGAAACAAACTTCTTCGGCCCAATTAACGTTATAAAGGCGGTGCTGCCTCTAATGCGCAAGCAGGGAAAAGGCATGATAATAAATATTACTTCCATCGCCGGGTATATGGGTTTACCCTATCGAGGAATTTACAGTGCAAGTAAATCGGCCTTGGAAATTTTGACTGAAGCATTCCGTATGGAAATTAAACCCTTTGGTATAGAAATGGCCAATGTTGCCCCAGGGGATTTCGCAACAAATATTGCAGCGGGCCGATACCACGCGCCTATTAAGGAAGCATCACCTTACCAAAGACCATATACAGAAACTTTGCGACTAATGGACGAGCACGTTGATGATGGGCAAGACCCTGAACTCATGGCTCGTGCGATATTTAATATTATAAATACGCCTAAACCCAGAGTGCACTATAAAGTTGGACAGTTCATGCAAAAGTTTTCAATTGTATTGAAAAGGTTACTTCCTGATAAAATTTATGAGCGTATGTTGATGAAGCACTTTAATTTATAGTAAAGGATAAAGCCTTAAAATTGAGGATTAACACTTTAGCTCATAGATTAATTTAATCTCACGAGCATCCTTATTATTGGCTTCATTTAGACCTAAGTTCAACCTCACATTCCATTTCTCCATTTTGTTGATATTATTTGATATTATCTTTCAAGGAAACTTTAAGGTTTGTTTAATTTTGAATTTCTAATCTAAAAATATAAGGATGAAATTTTTTATAGATACGGCAAATCTTGATCAGATTAAGGATGCCCAGGATATGGGTATTTTAGATGGTGTAACAACCAATCCTTCCTTGATGGCTAAAGAGGGCATAACCGGCAATGACAATATAATGAAACATTACACAGCTATCTGTGACATTGTTGATGGAGATGTATCCGCAGAGGTAATTGCCACAGATTTTGACGCTATGGTAAGGGAAGGTGAGGCCTTGGCAGATTTGCATAATCAAATTGTGGTTAAATTACCAATGATAAAAGATGGTGTTAAAGCTTGCAAGTATTTTAGCGACAAGGGTATAAAAACCAATGTAACCTTAGTGTTCTCACCAGGGCAAGCCCTCCTTGCAGCTAAGGCTGGAGCGACTTATGTATCCCCGTTTATCGGTCGATTGGATGATATTTCAACCAACGGTTTAAATCTCATTGCAGAAATAAGGATGATTTTTGATAATTACGGTTTTGAGACTGAAATTCTAGCTGCATCCGTTCGTCATACCATGCACGTCATTGATTGCGCTAAACTTGGAGCAGATGTTATGACTGGCCCTTTGAGCTCTATCACTGGATTATTGAAACATCCATTAACTGATATAGGTCTGGAAAAATTTCTGGCAGATTATAAAAAGGGAAATTAAATGGATTTCTAAGTGCTCATCACCGGATTTACCTAAGCTTAATTACTCAAGGCAATTTCCGATAATTCAGATTTGGCTAAAAGCTGTTCAATGTCATCGTCAATTTCATCACTGAGTAAATTGGCGTTTGATTTTTCTATGATTCCGTTTCTATCGGTCAAAATCACTTTATGCGCGCGCGCAATGGCAAAGGTTTCTATGGCTTCGTTGGGATTAACGAACATGTATTCATTCTCGGTAGGATATTTTAGTAAATTTAGGGTGTTTTTCCACGAATTGCTTTCCATATCATTAATATTTATTGCAATGAAATCCACTTCCGGATATCTGGCTTTTAAACTGCGCATCATATAGTGGCTGTTTCTGTAATGCATTTTGAAATTTGATGACCAGCAATACACAACCGTAGGGTTTTTGATTATAGACCTTAGATAATGCTTATTATTATTAAAGTCTATGATTTGAATGTTTGGTATTAAATTGCCTGGGAACAAACTAATGGTTGACGTCATTAAATTCTCTATATATTCAATGTCCTCTTTATTCGTGCTTTTTTCTTTAAAGGATTCTAGTATGCTTCTGGACTGTGCCGCACTCTTACTATTCAAAACAAATACCTTTGCAGAATGTTTAAGTATATAATTTTTAATGGTTTCATTTTCAACAACACTATCAATTAGTCTTAATTTTTCAAAATTATAGTCTAAAGCTTGGCGATCAAAAACTTGATGGTCACCATCGTGGTAGTATTCTTTCAAAGCCACATTATGAAAATACCAATTCATAAAATTGTTATAGGAATAAACACCACTTAAACTTAAATCGTTAAAATCTGCTTTATCCCTATAATCGTAAAAATTCTCAGGCAAATCCCTTACATGGATTAATTGGTTATTACCAAAATGCCCAAAGGGATATTTTTCTAAATAATGATAATAATTATAGTTAATGGTTGCCTTTGCAATTTTGTTAAAAAGTGCTGTCGTATTGTTTTTAGCAATAAACTTACTTAAGTTTTCAAGCTTACGCTCCCGTAGTGATTTTATTTTTGCCTTAAACTCTTCTGGTTCGAGACCATGCTCTGCATTAAATTTTTTATTTTCAATTTCATCGTTTAAAAAGGACTTAATTAAGTAATTATTCTTCTTTGAGCCCTTGCCGGTGTAGACCAAGGATTCGTCAAAATCATTGGTGTTCAGTCTAAAAAGTAGGCTATCATTAGGTTCTAAAAGTACTATCTGTCGCTCACCGCCATGAATAAATGTGTAGAGACCTGGTTCAAGATGGTCTATTTTATATGAGAATCTATTTTCATCATCTAAATACACAGTATCTTTTTTACTACTTACGCTGTTTATTGTAACATAATTATTATTTGGGTTTACAATCTGTCCACCAAAATAGGCCACGTCTCCTGTGGTAGTGTTTTTATCACAGCCAAAACAAACTATAAGTAAAAAAAGTGCAGAAAGGAAAAATCTCATTTTAAGCAAAACATACTTTTTTTCAAGTCTAACAAAAATAGAGGATGACCCAACTAAGTCTTGTTAATGCGCTGTTAAATATTGATTTTACTACAATTAGAGCTGTTTTAGATTTATAAATAAGCCACAATAACACCCGTTTTTAATTTCAATTTTCTACTTTTGCAAATTAATAGAAAATAGATTTTTCTATAAACCTTTATAAATAGAATACTTATTAATTTAGATAGAATATATGTTGACAGTTTCAAACTTATCGGTGCAATTTGGAAAGCGCATTCTTTTTGACGAGGTTAACGTTACCTTTAATAATGGCAATTGCTATGGCATTATTGGTGCAAACGGTGCGGGTAAGTCCACATTTCTTAAAATCCTTGCCGGAAAGCAAGATCCTACCTCTGGCCACGTGCACCTTGAACCAGGTAAGCGTATGTCTGTATTAGAACAAAATCACAATGTTTACGATGAGCATACGGTTTTAGAAACTGTAATGATGGGTAATAAGCCTCTGTTTAAATTAAAATCTGAGATTGACGCACTTTACGCTAACTACACCGATGAGAACGCTGAGAAAATTGGAGAGCTACAGGTGAGGTTTGAAGAAATGAATGGCTGGAACGCAGATAGCGACGCCGCCGCTTTACTGTCAAATCTTGGGATAAAGGAGGAGTTTCATTACACCCAAATGAAAGACTTAGACGGTAAACAAAAAGTTAGGGTGTTACTCGCCCAAGCTCTTTTTGGCAACCCGGATGTTTTGATTATGGATGAGCCAACCAATGATTTAGATTACGAAACCATTTCATGGTTAGAGCATTTTTTGGCCAATTATGATAACTGCGTCATTGTTGTTTCTCACGATAGGCATTTTCTAGATGCGGTTTGCACTCACATTTCAGACATTGATTTTGGAAAAATCAACCATTATTCCGGTAATTATACATTCTGGTACGAGTCTTCCCAGTTAGCTGCCAGGCAGCGTGCACAGCAGAATAAAAAGGCTGAGGAAAAGAAAAAGGAGCTAGAGGAATTCATTAGAAGGTTTTCTGCCAATGTGGCAAAATCTAAACAAGCTACCAGTAGAAAAAAGATGATTGATAAACTTAATATTTCAGATATTAAGCCTTCAAGCCGCCGCTATCCTGCAATTATATTTGAGCGTGACCGTGAAGCCGGTGATCAGATATTAAATATTGAGAATCTTTCGGCTTCCCTAGATGGGGAAACTTTGTTCAATAATATAAGTATAAATTTGAATAAGGGAGATAAGGTTGTCGTGTATTCCAAGGATTCAAGAGCTACTACTGCATTTTATCAAATCATTAATGGTAAGGAGAAGGCTGATTCAGGTACATATTCCTGGGGCGTGACCACCTCACAATCTTACCTACCCTTGGATAACAGCGAGTATTTTGATAATAAGATGAACTTGGTAGATTGGCTGAGACAGTGGGCCACTACTGAGGAAGAGCGCGAGGAAGTTTACATAAGGGGGTTTTTAGGTAAGATGATTTTTAGCGGGGAGGAGGCCCTAAAAACAGCCAATGTGCTCTCTGGTGGCGAAAAGGTAAGATGTATGTTGAGCCGTATGATGATGGTGAGAGCCAATGTCCTCATGCTAGATGAACCTACCAATCACTTAGATTTAGAAAGTATTACGGCTTTTAACAACTCACTTAAAAATTTTAAGGGAACAGTTCTCTTCACGACCCATGACCATGAGTTCGCTCAGACCGTGGCTAATAGGGTCATTGAATTGACCCCAAATGGTGTGATTGATAGATTCATGACATTTGACGATTACATGAGCGATAAGAATATTAAGGAACAGCGCGAAAAAATGTACGCCGTGCCTGTTTAAAATTTAGATAACATTGAATTATGATAAAAAAACCGTTTCAAATTTAAGTGGAACGGTTTTTTTATAACTTATTCAGGAATAATCACAGTTAATGATGTACCCTTAATTAACGGCCATTCATCTGTTAGTCAGCTTTTGTCTGTGATTTGACTTTGTTGATTATAGGAATTGCCCTGTCCAACTCATCCTCATGGACGTAAAGCTCCTGAAAATTTTGGATTGAGGCCCCAAACCCAGCCAATCTTGCAGATTCAGATTCATCCCGTACAATTCCTTTTATGCCTATATCCTTTAATCTATCTAACGCTAGACTTACTACAACGAAGCTTCCTGAAAATATTTTAATGTAATTGTTATTTGACATGCCTTCCATTTTTATTTGAAATTTACAAAGAAACTCGTTTTAATATCATTCTTTTGACATTTTTGTGGTCTTAAAATTGGGTTTGAAATTTGAATTGTTAGCGCATCGGGTTTCTTAAGTTCAGGTTAATACTCTGTTAAACAATGATAACGTGCAAACTATAACTCTCACATGGCCGTATCTTAGGTATAACATTAATTAATCTATATAATAATTATGAAAATTTCAAAACAATTAGTTAGTACAGTTCTATTTACAGCCACTATGTTGATAGGATTAGATGCCACGGCTCAAAGAGAAAAAACAACTACAGAGGAAAGAAACCAGTCTGAAACACGAATGGCCGATAAGATAGATAAAGCCCAAGAGATGCACATGAAAGTTGATGAAACAATGAAAGCCCAGGGTGAAGTCAAAATGGTTGGAGGCGCAAAGATGTATCCCACCAAAACCATTGTTGAAAACGCAATACAATCTAAAGACCACACAACTTTAGTAGCAGCAGTAAAAGCAGCAGATTTGGTTGAAACCTTATCCAGTGATGGGCCATTTACAGTATTTGCACCCACAGATAAGGCTTTTGGAACGTTGCCGGAAGGAACGGTTGAAACGCTGCTAAAACCAGAAAATAAGGAAAAGTTACAGACTATTTTAACCTACCATGTGGTTGCTGGTAATTATAGTGCCGCAGACGTATTGGCCTTGATAAAGGAAAATGATGGAAAAGCTGAACTAAAAACCGTTTCCGGCAGTACATTAACAGCTTCAACGGAAGAAGGGAAAGTGTACATCACTGATGAAAACGGAAATGCTGCGCAGGTAACAATCGCTGATGTAAACCAATCTAATGGTGTCATTCATGTTGTTGATGCAGTAGTTCTTCCTAAATCATAAGGCAAGTACGCTCATAAACACAGATTGAGCTAGCATACTAAAAATCCCGGCATTAGATTGTCGGGATTTTTTTGTCCAAAATATTAAAACGAAGTGATGTTTTTAAATTTAGAACAAACAACCGCGATTATGTAAAAAATGAATTAAAGACAACTCGATTAATAGATGGTTAAATACAATTCCCTTAAATGGTTGTATCATAATGTGAATAAGTCCCGATACGATACATAATCGCCATAGAGAATGGAAATATTTTAACGACAAATGCGGAATATACCTTGGCACTTTGATAGCTAATGGCTATCATGATAATCAAAATGCCAGCCGATTACTTTTGGGTTAGGTGATAAAATTTAGTGGAAGGTAGTCTTGTTTAAATATAGGTCTTACATAGAGCGTGTAAGAAATAAAATTCAAAACATTCGCAAACTAGTTGTCAGTTTTATCCCTAAAGGAAATATTTAAAGCAATAAATGAACATGGCATTCATATTTGTGACAGCGTAGCAGTATTTGCTAATAATAATATGCTAATTTTTAAAAAAAGCGATAAAATCTAAAAAACGAAAAACGTCAAGCGTCCAATTAATCATGCTGCGAAAATAAAACTCATAATATTTTGGTAGCATATAAATCAGACTTCGATATGGTGAATAAAAAAACGCTTTCAAAAATTAATTTTTGAAAACGTTTCTTCTTTAAAAGTTGTAGATTTAAGTGTCAATAGCTCCCTGAACACGCTGCATAAACGTATTCAATGCTTCTTTTTTTGATGTACCATCTTTAATCATTTTATTTACTTCTATTGCTCCGTACATATTGGAAATTAGCTCGCCAATAACATCCAGTTCCTCATCTTTCAAGGAGGAAACCTCGGTCAAATCTTCGAGTGTTTCAATAGTCTCGACTAGAAAATCCTCATCGTTATTTTCTACAAACTGAGTTAAATGTTTAATTATAGGTAATCTCATTATCTTTTATTTAAATGACCTCTTCAACCAAAGCTTTTAATACGTCAAACTTGTTAGTTTGCTCTTGTTTAACCAATTGGCCGTTTTTAAATGTGGCAAAAGTAGGCAGATTATCAACTGTCGCCATTTTTCTTGACTCCGGAAACTTTTCGGCATCAGCCATTATAAAAGTAGCATTCTCATGTTCAGATGCTAATTTTTTAAATTTCGGTTTCATTATCCTACAGTTTCCGCACCATCCAGCTGAATACTGAACAATAACCGTATCATTCTCAGAAACCAATTGCTTTAGGTTATCTTGTTCTAATTCCTTTACCATTATTTCTTAACTTTTAATAGGACCTTCTACTATTAATCTATCAAATGCAGCCAATTGCATTGACGTATAAGCAGAGAACCTGAATTCATTTCTCTTAATTTAAATTACCCGCCAAGTATTTTTTAACGCCATCACGGTTGGCATTCATGGCCTCTTTGCCTTCTTCCCAATTTGCAGGACAAACTTCACCTTTTTCCTGTACGTGGGTATAAGCATCAATTAGTCTTAAAAATTCTTTTACATTTCTTCCTAGTGGCATATGGTTTACCCCTTCATGAATAACGGTTCCTTCTTCATCAATCACGTAAGTTGCTCTATAGGTTACATTATCACCTTCTACAGTATATAGACCAGTTTCTTCATCGTAATTCTCATTTGTTGTGTCCAAAATACCAAGGGCATTTGCTAGATTACGGTTGCTATCTGCAAGAATTGGGTAAGTAACACCCTCAATACCACCATCGTCTTTACTAGTGTTTAACCAAGCAAAATGTACCTCTGGCGTGTCGCAGGATGCGCCAATAACTATTGTGTTTCTTTTTTCAAATTCTTCCATTGCTTCTTGAAAAGCGTGCAGTTCCGTTGGGCAAACAAAAGTAAAATCCTTAGGGTACCAAAATAATAACACCTTTTTCTTATTATTTACCGCTTCTTCCAATACATTTAACTTAAACGTATCGCCCATTTCATTCATGGCATCAACGTTTAAATTTGGGAATTTTTTTCCTACTAAAGTCATATCTAATTATTTTTTATCTTTATTAATAACTCAAAATTACAATGGCATTTCAAGTTTATTAATAGGATTAAATTATATAATATTATACAACGATAGTTTTAATTTATCATAATGATGAAAACGTAATATTTTAAATAATATAAAATAAACTTACATGTTTGCGCTCCTAAAAATTATAAATCATGTTAGCATTAAAATTATGATCTTGTTTTTGAAAGTTGTTTGATTTTGATGGAAAATGCCGCAAATAGTAAAGTCATAAATGGGCTTAACCAATTAAAGATTGCGAAGAAGAAATAATCTGCCACTGGCACGCCTAAAACACCCGATTGGTAGGCGCCACAAGTGTTCCACGGTACTAAAACCGAGGTCACCGTACCAGAATCCTCAAGCGTTCGGCTCAGGTTTTCAGGAGCTAGACCTTTATCCTCATAGGCTTTTTTAAACATTTTTCCAGGAACTACCAAAGCTAGGTACTGGTCTGATGCCGTTACATTTAGTGCTAAACAACTGGCAACCGTACTAGCGAATAAGCCAAAAGTTGAGGATGCTAAACTCAATAAAGCAGCACTTATTCTTGAGAGTGCACCAATCGCATCCATAACACCACCAAATACCATGGCACAAATAATCAACCAAATAGTGCCTAGCATTCCAGACATTCCCCCAGCAGTGAACAAATCGTTCAATTCTGCGCTCGAAGTTTCTACTGAGGTATCAACAGTAATGGCGTTCATTACGCCCTTATAAGCTGTATCGAAAGTCAAACTTTCCGCTCCCGAAATGGACGTAACAATATCAGGTTGGGCTATGATTGCCGCTAGAGCTCCTAGTAATGTGCCCGCCAAAAGTGCGATTAAAGGAGGGGTTTTTTTAATAATCATCACAATGACGGCAATAGGCACTATAAAAAGCCAAGGTGTAATGTTAAAGGCACCATCGATAGCAGATAATTTGTCTGAAATATCCGGAGTACCTGTAGTATCAATATTCAAACCAATAATTATAAAAACGAGGAGCGCCACCGAAACTGTTGGTACCGTTGTAAGTGCCATGTATTTTATATGATTGAACAAGGTTGCCCCTGCCATTGCCGGAGCCAAATTTGTGGTATCGCTTAAAGGCGACATCTTATCTCCAAAATAAGCTCCAGAGAGTACTGCACCGGCCGTCATACCCAATGAAATGCCAAGCGTTTCCCCAATACCGATTAATGCGATGCCTACGGTTGCAGATGTCGTCCAAGAGCTGCCTGTTGCTATTGATATAATTGCACAAATAATCACACAGGCTGCTAAGAATATGGTAGGATTGAGAATTTGAAGACCGTAGTAAATCATGGTTGGTATGATACCGCTAACAAGCCAGGTGCCAGCCAATGCCCCAACCATAAGTAAAATCAATATAGCTCCCGAAGTAGATTTTACATTTTCAGCCACTTCATCAATCATCCGTTTGTAAGAAACCTTGTTATAAAACCCAACAATGGCCGCTACCGCGGCGCCAAGTAGCAAGATAAATTGATTACTACCGCTAAGGGCGTCATCGCCGAAAACAAAAAAAACATTGTAAAATAGCATGACTACTAAGGCAAAAACCGGTATCAAGGCCTCCCCTAGACTCAATTCCTTATTTTCAGAAATAGTTTCACCCTTGGGTTCTCTTGGTTCGGTGTCTGAGCTCTCCATAGAATTAATGGCGGTTAGAAGTTAGCTTGTTTTTGTAATGTTACGATAATGTTACATAATCTGCAAGCTTAGGTTAAAATGGAATAGAATTGTAATTAAACAAACATGCAACCTTAATCATATTATAGCACACAAATAAAACAGAAAATAGAATTGGCACTTCCAGCCTTATTTATATAAATGAAATGGGTGTTAAGCAAAATATAAATTATGTTCTATGTATGGTCTGAGTTCTATCAGGACCTACAGAGACAATGGTAATAGGGATTTCGAGTTCTTTTTCCAAAAACGCAATATAGTCGTTCAGTTCCTCAGGGAACTGGTCAACACTATCCATTTTGGTCAAATCTGCTTCCCAACCTTTAAATTCGGTATAAACGGGAGTAACGTTTTCAGCTTCTATATTAAAGGGTAGGTGGTTTATTTTCTCACCTTTATAGTTATAGGCCGTACAAATCTTTAAATTTTTAAATCCAGAAAGCACATCTCCCTTCATCATGCTCAATTTGGTAACACCATTGACTTGACATGCGTATTTTAAAGCTACTAAATCCAACCAACCACAACGGCGAGCTCGACCCGTTACAGCCCCGAACTCGTGCCCTTTTCTTGCCATTTTTTCACCAGTTTTATCAAAAAGTTCCGTGGGAAATGGCCCTGAGCCAACTCTAGTGGTATAAGCCTTAAAAATCCCATATACTTCACCAATTCTATTTGGCGCCACGCCCAAACCCGTGCAAGCCCCTGAAGCTGTGGTGTTGGATGATGTGACAAACGGATAGGTCCCGAAATCAATATCCAACAAGGAGCCTTGGGCGCCCTCCGCCAATACGGTTTTATGGTGTTTTAATGCCTGGTTTAAATATTCTTCACTATCGATGAATTTTAAGCTTTTTAAGCGCTCCACCGCAGAGAAAAACTCAGCCTCCAACTCAGCAAGATTATATTGTATATTTACATTATAAAAGCCTATCATGGCCTCGTGTTTATTTGCCAGGGCTCGATATTTATCTTTCCAGCCCTGCAGCTCTAAATCTCCAATTCTTATCCCGTTTCTTCCGGTTTTATCCATATAAGTTGGCCCTATACCCTTAAGGGTAGAACCAATTTTTGCCTTACCTTTTGAAGTTTCAGAAGCGGCATCCAGCAACCGGTGCGTGGGTAGAATAACGTGTGCCTTTCTCGAAATAATCAGTTTTGACTTATAGTCTAGATCAAACTTATCCAGTCCATCCAATTCCTGAACAAACACAACAGGGTCAATGACCACACCATTACCAATAACATTTACAGGATCTTTATGGAATATTCCCGAAGGTATGGTGCGCAAAACGTGCTTAATGCCATCAAATTCTAGAGTATGTCCAGCATTTGGCCCTCCTTGAAATCGCGCAATTATATCGTAATTGGTGGTCAACACATCAACAATTTTTCCTTTGCCTTCGTCTCCCCATTGGAGTCCTAGTAGTAAGTCTACCGCCATATAAAATTTTTAGTTTTCTGATTTGTTTTTTGTTCCGTAGAAATAAAGTGAATGATTGGAAATAGAAATATCAAAAACCTCCTCGATGGTTTTTTTAATAGACTGGATTCTGGGATCACAAAACTCGATGACCTCTCCCGAATCGGTTAAGATTACGTGGTCATGCTGCTTATCAAAATATGATTTCTCGTAGTGCGCCTGATTTTGACCAAATTGATGTTTTCTAACCAGAGCACATTCCATTAAGATTTCTATGGTATTGTAGAGTGTCGCTCTGCTAACACGGTAGTTTTTGTTTTTCATTTTAATGTAGAGCGATTCTATATCAAAATGCTCCTCACTATCGTATATCTCTTGGAGAATGGCATAACGCTCCGGTGTTTTACGGTGTCCTTTCTCTTCAAGGAATTTCGTAAAAACGTTCTTTACAATCTCTTGGTTGGTCTGATTGGTCTTATCATTCATAATTAAGATGTAAATTTACGTAAAATTTACGCTCTCGTAACCTTCTCAATTCCGTTAATTTTCTTTAGTTTATCCATAACCTTGTTTAACATAGTTTTATTGTTGACCACGACGTTTATTTTGCCGTTGAAAACACCATCATCGGTTTCAAAATGTAAACTTTTCATATTTACGTGCATGTTACCAGAAATAACTTGGGTAATGTTATTGACCAGGCCAAGATTATCGATGCCCGAAAGTTTGATTTGTGTTGCGAATTCTTCCTGGGAGGAATCTATCCATTTGGCCTGCATAATTCTGTAAGCGTAGTTAGATTGCAGACTCAAGGCATTAGGACAATTTTTTTTATGAACCTTAATACCTTCGTTAATGGTCAAAAATCCAAAGACTTGATCGCCAGGTATGGGGTTGCAGCATTCGGAAAGTTTATAATCCAGTTTTTGCTCATCCTTACCAAAAACAAGTTGATCGTATTTAGCGGTAATTTCATCTTTATTGAGATCTGGTACTAGAGAAGGTTTCCTGATTTTACTTTTTATATAGCTCATAAACGCATTACTGCGAGATGAAGCGTAATCCTTTAATTTTGAGTTGTCTATCGTACCAATACCAACCCGATAGAATAAATCAAGACTGGTCTTTAACTTAAAATAGTTAACCATTTCGTTGACCGATTTTTCGTCTAACGGGATTTTAAGTTGCTTGAGTTTTCGACGTAGTATTTCCTTACCTTCCTCGGCTACATCCTTTTTCTCGGCTTTCAAAGCCGATTTTATCTTACTCAAGGCTCTTGCTGTGGTGGCATAATCCAACCAATTTCGATTGGGACTTATATTTTCTGAAGTTAAAATTTCAACTTGGTCGCCGCTTTGCAATTCGTGACTTAACGGTACAAGTTTCCCATTAACTTTGGCTCCTTTGGTTTTCATGCCAACTTCGGTATGGATGCTAAAGGCAAAATCCAACGGTGATGCCCCCTTGGGTAGGGATTTTAAATCCCCTTTAGGTGAGAATACATAAATTTCCTTAGAATAAAGGTTAAGCTTAAATTGTTCTACAAAGTCAACGGCATTGGTCTCATTGCTCTCTAATGCCTCTTGAAGTTTATCAATCCATGTATCTAGGGCATCTTCTGCTGCACCTTGTTTGTATTTATAATGCGCGGCATAGCCCTTCTCGGCAATTTCATTCATGCGCTCACTCCTTATTTGCACTTCTACCCAGCGACCTTTTGGGCCCATGACGGTGATGTGAAGCGCTTCGTAACCGGTTGATTTTGGTGATGATATCCAATCCCGCAATCGGGTGGGATTAGGGGTAAAATGGTCGGTTACTATAGAATAAATCTTCCAGGCCAGGAATTTTTCGTTGTTGAAGTCAGATTTGTAAATGATTCTAACGGCGAACTTATCATATACTTCCTCAAAATCAACACCTTGTTTCACGATTTTTCGCCTTATGGAATAAATGGATTTTGGTCGTCCTTTGATTTCATAGGTGAGGCCCTCGGCTTCTAGCGAATCCTCAATAATCTTCGAAAATGCTTTGATGTAGGCATCCTGTTCCTCTTTGCTTTCTTGGATTTTATTTAGAATATCCTTATAAACCTCTGGTTCGGTGTATTTTAAACCTAAATCCTCAAGTTCTGTTTTAATGTTGTACAATCCTATTCGGTGGGCTAGAGGGGCGTAGATGTATAATGTTTCTGAGGCGATTTTTTCCTGCTTGTCACGCCTCATGGCGTCCATAGTCTGCATATTGTGCAGGCGATCGGCAATCTTAATGATGATTACCCGCACATCATCATTTAAGGTAAGCAACATTTTCCTGAAATTTTCAGCCTGCGTAGAAACGTTGGCTTCCTTGCTTAATGATGAGATTTTAGTGAGACCATCAACAATGCGCGCCACGGTTTCGCCAAACAAACGTTCCATATCATTTATAGTGTAATCAGGATTGTCCTCAACCACATCGTGGAGCAGGGCAGCGGCAATGCAGGTAGCATCAAGACCAATTTCACTCGCAACAATTCTTGCAACAGCAATGGGATGGAAGATATAGGCTTCGCCAGATTTTCGGCGTTGGTCTTTATGGGCATCAACGGCGACCTCAAATGCCCTTCTGATTAATTTTTTATCAGCTGCGGAAAGCGTCTGGTAACTAACCTTAAGCAGTTGTTTGTAAGCCTTTGCAATCTCTGCGTTCTCTTTTTCAATATCCACTTCAACCATTTAACTAAATTAGGTAAAGTGGGCGAAATTTGCAATGCTTTAAGATGTGTTTTTATTCAAAATACATCTTCTGTCATCATAATACTTATTTCGTTTTGACACTAAACTCCAGTAGCTTCAATAAGATATGTAAACTATTGACGGGTACTATCATTGATTCGTCGCCTAAATTCCAATTATTGATTGTAGTATGGACTTAAATATAATTGTCTAATTTCGGTAAAATTAGAGCCTTCAAGCGGTTGAAGTGATTGCCCGTTCATATTTCTTACACTAATAGGGGTGTTACTTAAATTTTCTCCGGTTATATCTAAGGTAAAAGGATATAATTTTAAAAAATTGAAATCCATGATTATGAGTTCACCAATGGAGTCTATTTCCCTGAAGCCATCGTAATTATCCCAAATTGAATCATTAGGCGTCTTTTTTATAAAATTATCAATACCCCCGCCAGTTGTTTTAAAGGTCATTTCATAATATCCGTCTGCATCAGTTTTGTAGAGTCTAGATAGCGTGAGGGCTGATTTTTTATTTGTTCCAAAATCTTTAACTCTTGCTCTACAATAGCAGAATCTACTGTTTCATCAACAACTCTGCCGCTAATTGAGGTTTCAATTCCAGCAGGTAAGGCGTTTTTACACTCACTCATTAAAATGGGTAAGGTAATCAGAAAGTACATCTATACTTTTTTGAAAATCATAGGAACAACATCTAATTTTATAAATGATGTTAAAAAACCGGTATGGTTACGTTGGATTAATTAGATTTTTTCAGATTTCTCACCCGTTCCAAGAGCGTAGGATGCGAATAATGAACAAACACGTAAGCAGGATGGGGAGTTAGATTACTCAAGCTACTTTTTGAAAGTTTTTTGAGTGAGGTAACCAAGGGTTTTGCTGCATAGGTGTTTTTTGCATAGTCATCGGCCTGATATTCAAAAGTGCGCGATAATTGATTCATCAACAAACCCGTAATTTCAGAAATAGGGGAGTAAAGCAAGCCAAAAGCAATGAGCCCCACGTGAAAACTAGCTTTTTCAACACCCAAGGCATTAGACAATAATGGGTTTGATATAAAAATAGAAAGAATAAACAATGTTAAGCCGGTCATCAAAACCGAAGCGACCAGATTATAGATAATGTGCTTTTTTTTATAATGACCAACCTCGTGAGCAAGTACGGCAACGATTTCCTCATCTCTTAAGTCATTGACTAGCGTATCGTAAAGCGTTACCCGTTTTTCTGAGCCAAAACCAGAAAAATAGGCATTAGCCTTAGTGCTTCGTTTGGAGCCATCGATAATGAAAATCTTATCCAAATTAAAACCAACAGATCTGGCGTATTCTGAAATTTTATCTCTCAATGCCCCTTTTTCAAGAGGTGTTTGCTTGTTAAAAAGTGGCACAATAAGTTTGGCGTAAAACATATTCATGAATAAGGTAAATGCCGTAATGATTCCCCAGGTATAAAGCCAGAATGAATCTTGGGTCTGTTGATAAAACCAAACAATGAGCGCCAAGATGCCACCACCGAGAACAACGGTCATTAACAGTCCTTTAATTTTATCCTTGATAAAGGTTTTAGGTGTGGTTTTATTAAAGCCAAAACGTTCTTCAATTACAAACGTTTTATAAATTGAAAATGGGGTGGAAATGATGTCACTACCAATCATAATAAGGCCGAAAAATATAAGCGCAATTACAATTGGATTGCTTGAGTAGCTTCTTGCAATCTTATCTACGTATTCAAAACCATCGAGAAAGAGAAAAGCCAAGGTTAATAGTAATGAAAAACTTGAGCTCAATAACCCGAAGCGATAGTTGGTTTTTTTATAAGCTTGGCTTTTTGCATAGTCTTCTTCGTCATAGACATCTGCAAGATCATCCGGGATGGGGTCATTGTACTTTTTGGCATTGAGCGCATCGAGCATCTTATCGACAATAAAATTTAATAAAATAATACCGATTATGATATAAAAAAGTGTGTCTGCGGTCATATAAAAATTTTTGCAAACTTAAGGCATATGGGTTAATTGAAGGCTAATTGCAATTTGGTTTTTTGTTTCCTAAATCTTTGTGATGGGGTTAATGATTTAAAATTTCCAAAGGAGCATGGCCTCAATAATCAATAGCGAACTATTTACTTAAAGTTTCTCTGCCGTTTGGCCTCAAAAATCAGGACCCCGGCCGCAACCGAAACATTCATACTATCAATTTGTCCCTGCATGGGGATGATAATATTTTGGGTAGAGGTAGCTAGCCAGGACTCTGAAAGCCCTTCGGCTTCTGTTCCTACAACAATTGCCGTTGGGTTAGTGAAATTTTGCTCGTGATAATTAATTGAATCCTGAAGTGTGGCACAGAATATTTCAATGGTATTGGCTTTCAAAAATGCTATGATGTCGCTGCTACTTCCTGTAAAAACCTTATTAGTAAACAAACAGCCAATGCTTGACCTGATGATGTTGGGATTGTATAAATCGGTTTTTGGGTTAGCAATAATAACAGCATCGAGATCTGCAGCATCAGCGGTTCTTAGTAATGCACCAATATTTCCCGGTTTTTCAGGAGCTTCGGCAACTAGAATTAATGGGTTTGGGTTTGAAATGATTAAGTTTCCTATATCATGGGATTTACTTTTCGCAACAGCAATAAGTCCTTCCGTAGAACTTCTATGCGCCAATTTCTCAAAGACGTCTTTTGAGATTTCAATAACTTCGGTTTTTGTGGGTATGAGTTTTGCAATGTCCCTTTCAGAAATTAATTCTGGGTAAAATAAAATGGTTTCAATGGCATATTTCGCCTTAATTGCGAGTAATAGTTCCCGCTGCCCCTCAATTAAAAATAATCCTGTTTTTTTGCGCGTTCTTGACTTTTCCTTTAAAACTGCAAGTTTCTTGATGTAGGCGTTTTGCGGGCTGGTAATGGTCTTAATTGAGTTCAAAATTAGAATTTCATCAAATATAAAAATTGATTCCTTGGATATTGATAAAACCACTAAAATGTAATTAAATATAAATAAAATCGTCTAAGTTTAAGATCAAACGAAATTCAGAGTAAATGAAACTTAAGTTGCCATTCCTATTTCTTATTATTCTAGTTTTTTCCTGTAAAGAAAATAAAAACGACAATTTCGTTGAGAAAACTGATGATAAGTCTGAACGGCTTGATGTGACCACGAGTATATACCCGAAAAATCTTTCCAAAGTTTTTGATGCTCACGGTGGTCTTTCTAAGTGGAACGAGATGCAAACCTTAACGTTTACCGTAGCAAAGGAAAGTGGCGATGAAATAACAACGACCGATCTAAAAAATAGAAAATCACTAATACAAATGCCAAAGCACAGTATTGGGTTTGATGGTGAACACGTTTGGATTACAAATAATGACGAAACAGAATACAAGGGCGACCCAAAATTCTACTACAACTTAATGTTTTATTTCTACGCCATGCCTTTTGTAATTGCAGATGACGGCATTATCTACGAGGACATAGAGCCATTGAAATTTGAAGGGAATAATTATCCCGGAATTAAAATTTCCTATCAAACTGGAGTAGGGGAATCTCCTGATGACGAATACCTTATGTATTACGATAAAGACAGTAACAAAATGGTTTGGTTGGGTTATACTGTTACTTATTTTACTGAGAAAAAATCACAGGAGTTTCATTTTATTAAGTATAGCGATTGGCAAAATATTAATGGTCTCATGCTTCCAAAAACCTTGGCTTGGTATAGCTTTGAAGGTAATAAGCCTACAAAGAGGCGACGTGATTTAGTATTCACGGATATTGTACTTAGTAAGGATCAACCTAATCAGCAGGTGTTTGATAAACCAAAAGTGGCCGTGACTGTGAAATAAAATTAATTTTAAAGCGCCTTTAAGTTTTTATGATTGCTTACAAATTAAAACACCTCAAAGGTTTTTTTGGCCTTTGAGGTGAAACCATTTAATTTTTAAGCTTATCATACTTTTCGGCATAACGCTTCCAAAGTTTGGTCTGGTGCGTTTCTAAGCTAATATCCCTACCGTCAATAAAAGCTCTTGGTATAATATTGGAGCGCATGTCCAAGGCATCACCTTCACTAATGAAGAGTGTAGCACTCTTACCAACTTCTAAAGAGCCGTAGTTATCATCAATTCCTAAAATTTTAGCGGCATTTAAAGTTATTAATTGCAAGGCTTCTTCCTTTGTAAGACCGTAAGCTGCCGTGGTCCCTGCATAAAATGGTAGATTTCTGGAATTCATCCGTTCCATCTGCCCTTGAGCTTGTAGGGCGATGGTCACACCTTTGTCAAAGAGAAGTTTTGCAAGTTTAAAAGGCTTGTCGTAATCATCATCTGTATTTTCCGGCGTCGTGTGCGGACGTTTTACCAAAACCGAAATGTTATTGTTTTTAATCATATCAGCCAACTTATCAGCTTCATAACAGCCTATTAATGTTACATGTTCTACCTTTTGCGCTTTTGCAAAATTTATGGCATCCACGATTCCTTTTTCATCATTAACATTAATATATAGTTTTTTACCACCATCAAATAGCCCTAACAATGATTCGTACGGTAGATTTATAGCCTCTTTTTCTGATTTTTCATAGGTCTTTGCCGAGTTGAAATAATCATTAAGCGCCAAAACCTGTTTTTTATACTCCATATTTTCCTTCATTGCAGGATCTTCGCCAAGCCACCATCGACCGCGCGTAAAATTACGTGGCCAATTAATGTGAATAGCATCATCTTCCTTTATAACGGCATCTTCCCAGTTCCAGGCATCAAATTGTACAATTGATGACGTTCCCGATATCCTTCCGCCACGGGGAGTTATTTGACCGATTAAAACGCCGTTGGGGCGCATGGATTCCACAATTTTTGACTCCGAATTATAAGCGATTAAACTTCTAATGTGCCCGTTGAAAATTCCTATTTCAGAATCATCGTCGGTTGCTCGCACTGCATCAATTTCAACCAATCCCAAGGTTGCATTTGGAATGATAAATCCAGGATAGACGTGTTTGCCGTTTCCCTCTATGATGTCCATACCTTTTATATCTGCCTTCAAATTTGTCATATCCTTAACCATGGTTATTTTTCCATTTTCAAAAGCTATGATGCTATTCTCAATAACTTGGCCATTGCCCAAGTGAGCTGTTGCACCGGTTATCGCAATACCTTTAGTTTGTTCTGCTGCTGGTGTTTGCTGGCCAGAAGACGCTTGAAAAACGAGGACCGTAATGAACAGGCTTACAATTAATTTTATATGGGCTGTATTTGTATTTAAATTTTTCATATTCATTTAGATTGTATTATTAAAGAACTCCGCACTCTTAATGCTTTAGTGCCTATGGCTATTAACTGCTTGCTTTCCTCTAATCGCCATTTCCTCAAAATCCAAAAAATCGCAATGCATGTGTATTTTTTCAGTTTTTTTGATTGGTTGGGTCTTTAAGCCTTTATTTTTAGCGACCAGCATCTGGTTGATCAAGTCGCTTTTCTCTTTTTTAATTTGTTCTCGCATCAACTTATCGTGCTCAATGTCAAAATATACCGCACCGTCAATTATTGTTTTTTCTGCCTTGGTGTAAACTGACATGGGGTGTGCACTCCAGAGCACAATATCTGCATCCTTACCAACTTTCAAGCTTCCCACTCTATCATCGATATGTAAGAGTTTGGCAGGGTTGAGTGTTACAAACTTCCAGGCTTCCTCTTCAGATACCCCTCCGTATTTAACCGATTTTGCTGCTTCTTGATTAAGACGTCTTGACATTTCGGCGTCATCACTGTTAATGGCTACTGTAACTCCGGCGTTGTGCATTATTGCTGCATTGTAAGGAATGGCATCATTGACTTCATATTTATAGGCCCACCAATCGCTAAAGGTAGAACCACCCGCGCCGTGGTCCTTCATTTTATCCGCAACCTTGTAGCCTTCGAGTATGTGGGTAAACGTATTAATGTTGAAGTCAAATTTTTCAGCAACCTTCATTAGCATATTGATTTCACTCTGTACGTAAGAATGGCAGGAAATAAAGCGTTCTTTGTTTAAAATTTCAGAAATAACCTCCATTTCAATATCCTTTCGGTAAGTTTGGCCGCTCTTTTTCTTATCAGCGTATGCCTTAGCCCTGCTAAAATAATCCATATATACCTGTTCTACACCCATTCTACTTTGTGGGAAACGTGTCTTGGCATTGTCGCCCCAATTGGATTGCTTAACGTTTTCCCCTAATGCGAACTTTATAAATTTTGGACTATTATCGTAGATTAAATTTTCAGGGGATTCGCCCCATTTCAATTTTATGATTGCCGAACGCCCACCAATTGGGTTGGCAGAGCCGTGCAATATCTGGATACTGGTTACACCACCAGCTAAATTCCTGTAAATATTTATATCCTCTTCATCAATTACATCCTCAATAGAAACTTCTGCCGAGGAATTTTGACCGGCTTCGTTTATGGATGATGCTGCTATATGGGAGTGCTCATCAATTATCCCTGCAGTGAGGTATTTACCGCTTGCATCAATGACTTTTGCGCTACTTGATGACAAATCCTTTCCTATCTTGGCAATCTTGCCATCCTTTATCAATAAATCGGTATTTTCGAGGATGCCATCGGTCTCGCCTGTCCATACTGTTGCATTCTTAAACAAAATGGTTTCAGGTTCTGGTAATTCCTCAAAACCATAGGCCATATTAGGATAGGTAATCTTAGCGATTTCAGTAGTGTTTTCCTCAGTTTCATTCTTGGCCTCCTTTTTTAACTTTTCATCTTCAGCTTCTTTCTTACCAGTGGATTCAACTTTTTTTGCGTAGAAACTCACTTCATTTCCACTTGGTAAAATAGCACTACCAATTAGGTCATCACTTTCCGTAACATTTGCCTTGAGCCTCATGAACTTTTGCTCCATGGAGTCTTTTGTGGTCATGGTAATATAAAGCCAATCACCAGTATAGTTAATTTTTGAGCCACGTTTTTTGCCGTTACTGGTAATTTCAGCCTTCATTTTACTGGGCTTGCCTTTAAGGCTCATCTTATATTCTTCACCAGCAAGTTTAAATTCATAATCCCCTTTAACATCCTTGGTACCCATACTCTCCAATATGGTACGTTGGCCCTGTACCCAATTTTCATATAAAATGGTTTTTTCACTAAAAACGTCTCCAGACGTAATTAAAAAATTGGCATAAGCTCCATTTTTGAGCATCCCAATTTTAGATGTTTTTCTTAGAAGTTCGGCGGGTATCGTGGTTAGCGCTGCTAACGCCTGTTGTTTAGACAGACCGTGCTCTATAGCTTTACGTAGCTTGTTCAAAAAGTTTTTTGGAGACTTTAAACCATGTGTTGTAAGCGCGAATTTTACGCTATTGTCAGATAGAACTTTGGGATTACTTGGCTCTTGACTCCAGGCGCGCATATCGCTTAGGGATAAAGATGAACTTAGAAAGGAATTTTCAACATCGTAGGCGTCCTGGAAATTAATTGGAAGTATAAAGTAGGCCTTGGTAGCCTTAACATCCTTAATGCGCTCATACTCGTCGCCTCCACCTACTATAGTGTACTGTATTCCAAACAGATCGCCCACCTTATCTGCACGTAAGGCATTATGGCGGCTACCGGCGTCAAATATCTGGACTAGATTTTTATTTTCATTTAGGGCTTCCAGCGATAAATCCTTTGACTCAATATTTCCCTTCGCATACCAATCGGCATCGTAATAAACTTGTCTGAGCAGAGCCATAGCGCCCATAATAGAGGTAGGGTATGACTGTCTCGAGGTGACACTTTTACTAAAAGATAGAAATTGGGCCGAGTTCTGGTCAATAATTCGCTCCGAATTTCCACCTGCATCGTTCAAGGCAAGTAAAACCCCCGTTCCACGCATTATACCGTCCTCAACGTGGGTATTAACTACCCCAAATCCTGCAGCCTTCATCTCTTTGGCCGCTTTTGAATCGTAGCTGAATTTTGAGATGGCATTTTGCTCTGGCATGATGTGATCATTCCAATAGTATCCGGTTCTGGAAGCATCATACTGTGGACTACGCCCGCGGGAGCTAAGCCGTTCTGGTTTTTTTACCCCAAAGTTTGTGAACATATCGATAAACGATGGATAGATACATTTTCCATCTAGGTCAACAATTGTAGCATTTTTGGGCAATTCAACATTTAGCCCGCTTTGCGCTACTTTACCATCCCTAATGAGCAGGGTGCCATTTTCGATACTATCAGACGGTGTAATGAAAATCTTGGCATTTATAAATGCGGTGTAGTTGGTGTTTTTTGATTTTACACCATCGTTTTTTGGAAAATAATCCTGGGCCGTAACTACGAAATTGCAGCAACAGAACAATAGCATCCACTTAATTTTATCCATGAATTGAGTTTAAGATATTAAAAATATATTGAAAATCAGCCGAATGGATTTGGAACAAAGCAACCGAAGTCTTCAGAAACGAAAATTTCCAGCTAAATATAAAAATTAACGTATTAGAAATTGTATAACAGGTCAAGTTTTAACGTTTCAGTCTAAAGCATGGTTTTCATAATAATTGACTAAAAGCGCCACAACGTAACTGTAGCTTTCCATGCCTCCTGCCTGATTATTGGCCTTTAAAAAGTTATTATAAGTGGCTTTAAAAATGGGCTCTGTTGGATTTTCGTAACCTCTCCAAAAATCACGTACCTCTTGGTAATTTTTTAAAATACCTAAATTGACTGTTTTAACTATGTCGTTGTAACGTAAAGGTTCACGCCTATAAATTTCACCTAAACAATGCCTTAGCGCAAAGGCGTGGCCAGAATACTGGAAATAAACGTCCGGGTGCTTCATCGCCGCCATACTGCCAATAAAGTTAGCTTCGTTTTCCTTGGCGTAGCCCAATTGGTGAGCCACTTCGTGACTTCCCGTGGTGGGGTATTTGTAGGTGGGTATAAGGCCATCAATCTGCGCCTCGTTGGTAAAGGGGTTTAAATAACCACTAAATCCCATGTAAGTTAATGGAACGCTATAGAGTGAAGGTTTTAGACTTCTAGGGCTATATGCCAAATAGGTAAACTCCTTGGCAAGATTATCGTAACCTTGGGGTACTTTTTTCAATAGCTCGGTTTTACTGTAAGGCATGGACACCTTAAGCGAATCGTTTTTTGTAATCCCAAGGTGCACCGCGTTTGTTTTTACAATCAATAATTCTGTAAAAGCAATAAGTCGCTCGGTAGAATATTCATTTTCAATCTGTAATGACTTGTGCAACGGCAAACGGTAGTAATTAAATGCCCAAAGGCAGTGAAATGCAAAATAGGCTACCGAGACCGCCGATAGTACATCCAAAAACCAGTTTTTAAAATCCTTGACCATACGCCGTCGATTAACAACCAACCAGCGCGTTATAAAAATCACCACAAGCGCATATAAAACATCCCCAATAGAAAACGGCACCCAGCCAAAGGCGTAACGCATCAATTTAGAGATATAGATGTAAGCACCATGACTATAAAACGTTTCAACGAACTGAGGGAACCTTGCTAAAATTCTAACCAGTACAATTTGGGGCACTATTGAAAATGCTATAACGGCTCTTTTGTACTTCTGCATAATTCCAAAAATAATCATTTTAGGATGTTATGTACTGCGGCTTATAGCTTTTTGAGATGGGTTGTTTCCCGCTGTTCGCTGTATCTTTTTTTGGAGCATCCTTCACCATGCTACAGATGCTCCAAAAAAAGGATGCCGCTGCCATCGGGAGTAGGGGGTAAGGTTCGTATAAAAAGCCACATCGTTCATTAATGATAAACGGTACACGATTAAACGGTATTTAACAATAAAGTAGAACTCATGGGAAATTTAAGGCTGAATTTAATAATTAGTGGCACAATAACCATTTGGACACAGGTAAGGGTATATGATTATTTGCAACTCAACTGCCTTAACGATTGCCCCAAAAGAAGCTAAATATTGTATCTTCGTTCAGCAAGTACAGGTATATTAAAAGCCCGTCACCGTTGAGTAAAAAATATGAGTTAATCACATAAAGATATGAGCCAAGATATAAGAAACTTAGAACCAAAACCACTCTGGAACAAATTTGCAGATTTAAACGCCGTACCAAGGCCTTCTAAAAAAGAAGAGCGCGTTATCAAATTCATGAAGGATTTTGGGACAAGCCTCAACCTTGAGACCATTGAGGATGAAGTTGGTAACGTAATCATAAAAAAACCGGCAACTGCAGGGATGGAAAACCGTAAACCAATCGTGATGCAATCGCATCTAGACATGGTGCATCAAAAAAATAACGATACCAACTTTGATTTTGATACCCAAGGCATTAAAATGACAATTGAAGGGGATTGGGTAAAGGCAAAAGGTACTACCCTTGGAGCAGACAACGGTTTAGGCGTAGCTACAATAATGGCGGTGCTTGAAAGTAAGGACATTGAGCATCCAGAAATTGAAGCCCTATTTACCATTGATGAAGAAACCGGAATGACCGGAGCAATGGGTTTAAAGGGCGGCCTTTTAAAAGGTGAGATTCTTTTAAATCTAGACACTGAGGAAGATGATGAAATAGGCGTAGGCTGCGCCGGTGGCGTGGATATCACAGCAACAAGACAGTATAAAGAAGAACATGCCCCAGACGCAATGGTTGCGTATCAATTAAGTGTTAAGGGATTACAAGGTGGCCATTCTGGGATGCAGATTCACGAGGGCTTGGGCAACGCCAATAAAATCATGAACCGACTGTTGTTCAATGGTTTTGAAAATTTCGGCTTGAGAATTTCTACAATTGATGGTGGCGGACTAAGAAATGCCATTCCGCGAGAAAGCACGGCCGTTGTAGTGGTAGATAAAATTCACAAAGAGGCATTTCAATTTGAAACCAAAGAAATTTCAGCTGTAATTAAAAATGAATTGAACAGTATGGAGCCCGATTTGGTTATAGAAATGAAAAGCACTGAACTTCCTAAAAAAGTTATGGATATAGGGGTTCAAGAGGGCTTAGTTAAAGCCATTTATGCAGCACATAACGGTGTGTATCGTATGAGTGCAGATATACCGGATTTAGTTGAAATATCAAATAATATTGCTAGGGTTGCAGTAGGGGATGGTAACATTTTAATTAATTGTTTAACGCGTAGCTCGGTGGAAAGTTCAAAGTGGGATTTGGCAAATGCACTGCGCGCTACTTTTGAGTTAATAGGTTGCGACATTATTTACGGTGGAGACTACCCTGGTTGGACCCCGAATATCGATTCTGAAATATTGAAGGTTTTAGTACCTATTTACAAACAACTTAACAATGGTGAAGAACCTCATGTTGCAGCTTGTCATGCTGGCCTGGAATGCGGAATTCTAGGTCAAAATTATCCAGAAATGGATATGATTAGTTTTGGGCCTAATATTAAAGGTGCGCATAGCCCCGATGAGCGCGCCCAGATTTCCTCGGCAAGGAAATATTGGAGGTTTGTAATGGAAATTTTAAAAAATATCCCAAAGAAGTGTTGATGATGAAACGTAAAGTTCATATAGTTCTTACTTTCAGGATGTCATGTTTGGTAAACTTAGTAGAATTTTAAAAAAAACAGCGATATAAAAAAGCAGCATCTAGGTAAAGATGCTGCTTTTAATTTTTAAGTTTTACAGACAATATTATTCAGCCATTGAGGTCATTTCAAGAACAAAAGTCAAATCTGTATTTGGCGCGATACCGCGGGTACCTCTTTCACCGTAGGCTAGGTGGGATGGGATGTAGAAGAAAGCCTTATCCCCAACCTTTAGATTGGCCAAGGCATCCTTAAACCCTTGGATCATCCTTGCATCTGGGCTAACGGTCATTTTCATAGGACCGTACATCCCAGCGTCTTCACGTTGTTGGATGAAAACACCATTTTCTTTGGCTACTTCAGGATTGTTGGTGTCAAAAATCTTACCATCAACAAAATATCCTTCGTATAGAATCATGACCTCATCCCCTTGTTTCGGCTTTGGGCCTTCGCCTTCATTAATCATATACATTTTGAGACCAGAATCCAGAGTTTTAGTCTTGGAGAGGTAATCGTCAATCATAACTTTATTATTAACTGCGGCATCTGCCATCTTTTCCTCGCGCTCTTGTCGCTCTTCCTCTGCTTTGAGGCGGGTAAGCTCAAGTTGGCCCTCTAAGTCCTCTTCCACGTTTGGCATCTCATCTTCAAATACTTTCGGCGCATTAAACGATTTTGCATCAGAACCCTTTCTAATAATATTGACTTGGGTGATATATACATCCTCTACTGGCTTATTTCCTGTTCCAGTCTTTACGTTCGAAATTGAATCTTGAACCTCAATGCCTTTAACAAGTTCACCAAAAACACTGTGGCAGCTCACTCTCGGTTGGTCACAGGGCTTTATATTTCCATCAGCATCAAAAGCATTTAAACTTGGGTAAGGAACTTCAGTAATAAAAAATTGACTACCATTGGTTGATACACCCCCAGAATTGGCCATAGACAATACTCCCGGCTTATCATGTTTTAAACTTGAGTCAAAATCTGCAGCAAATTTGTAACCGGGATCACCACTGCCAGTGCCAAGTGGATCACCGCCCTGAATCATAAACTTGTCCATGACCCTATGAAAAGTCAGGCTATCGTAAAATGGTTTGCCCTTATATTTTTCATCTACCAAGGGGTGATTGCCTTCGGCAAGCGCTACAAAATTAGCAACGGTTACCGGTACCTTATCGTAAAATAATTTAGCGACCATGGTATCTTTGGAAGTCACGATTTCGGCATACAGCCCCTCCTCTAGGTCAGGATATTCTTCCTTGCACGATGTTAAAAACACCAAACATAAAAGCGCGGCCAATTGAAAATATTTTGAAGTCAATGTCATAGTATAAGTTGATTAACGGATTTTGAATTTAAAAAATTTGCTAAATTAAATGAGCAGCAAAAGTAATAATTTCAACCGATTTAGTTCTCGGTTTTTTCTATTGAGTTTAAAGTAACTTGAGATATCAATGGCACGTTTGTACCAATACGATTTTTATCCCCGTAATACCCAAAAGCTTTTTGGGATGGAAATAAAAAGGTAACGGTTTCTCCTGGTTTCATTAATTTTAAACCTTCACGAAGCCCGGTAAAAAGTTCTTCTTTATCCATAATGTAGTCACGGGTACCTATTTCCTTAGCTGTGTAAATGGTGGTTCCATTAAGGTCTTTTAAATTGTAATTAAAATTGACCAAGTCTCCAAAACCTGCTTGAATGGTGTCTTTTTCAACTTTAGTATTATATAGGTACCAAAACCCACTATTTGATGCTAAATATTCATTCAAGGTATCTTTTGAGATGATACCCTCGATTAAGGCATACTCTCTTTCGTTGAGTTTTTTATTCCTATCGGCAGACTCCTTGATGAAAGAGCCGGTTTTTACGGATTCAGGCTTTCTGGCTTCGGGGGTTTTACAGCTTATAATTAGGAGCAGAACAATTAAGTAGGTAATATATTTCATTTATATAAATTTAATAGGTTGTATGTATAGGGAGCAACTATCCACATCTTTTCTATTGGTATTTAAACCTGTATGAATTTTCTATTTTGCCATTAGCTATCGCGATGCTTATCAAAAATATTCTTAAACCTTATTTTTTGTCAATTTAAGATCGTTTTCATATTGGGGTAATATACTAATAAATTTTTCAATGGTGTCTTCAAGGTTAAGATCGCATTTTCCACCGGCCGCGTTGGTGTGACCACCACCACTAAAATGCTGTCGGGCTACTTGATTTACCGAAAAATCGCCTTTACTTCTCAACGACATCTTTATGATGCCATCATTCTTATTCTCAATAAAAATAACCGCGAAAATGATACCCTTGAGCGAAAGCCCGTAATTTACAAAACCCTCGGTATCGCCTTTTTTGTAATTGTACTTATTCAATTCGTCTTGGCTTAGGGTGATGTAAGCTGTTCTGTAGTCTTCAACTACTTTTAAATTACTTAACGCACAGCCCAATAGCTGCAAACGCTCATAGCTTTGGGCATCAAATATATTGTTGTGTATTTGAGTATTATCTGCTCCTTTTTCAATCAAGGTAGCAACGACTTTATGGGTTTGGCTGGTAGTTGATGAAAATCTAAAAGACCCAGTATCGGTCATAATGCCAGTATAAAGGCAGGTAGCGATTTCTGATGTAATCTTATCTGTATCGTCGAGCATGTTTATAAAATTAAACACCATCTCGCAAGTAGAGCTCATACGCACATCACTGTAAGTATAAGTAGCATAATCATCAGGTTGTTGGTGATGATCAATCATAATTTTCAATGCTTTGGAAACCTTAAGCGCCTGCTCCATATTGCCGATTCTGTTTAGGGCGTTAAAATCCAATGTAAAAATAATTTCCGCCTTATTGATAAGTGCGTCGCACTCTTGCTTTTGGTTTTCGTATTTAAAAATGCGGTCTTCATTTGGCATCCATTTTAAAAAATCGGGGTAATCATTCGGGGCAATAACTTTAGAGTTATGACCAATCTGCTCCAAATAATTATTGAGTGCCAAAGTAGAGCCAATGGCATCACCGTCGGGATTTTTATGGGGAACGATAACGATGTTCTTAGGGGATTTTAACAAGGCCTTTATGGCTTGGATATCGGAGTTCTTCATAGGCTGCGAAGATACAATTAATAACATTTTATTTACATATGAGGTTGTACATTTACTTAAAAATTAATGACTGTACCATGCTAAAATATTTACGACTTATTTTCGTGCTATTTGTTTTAAACGCCTGTAAAACAGAGGACGTCGATACGACAACCGCAGAGTTAAACTTAGAAGATTACGATTTAACAATTGCTTTTGGCTCCTGTAACAAGCAGAACAAAAAAAACAGGCTGTGGGACGATGTGTTAAAAAACAACCCTGAGGTTTGGATATGGGCCGGCGATAACATATACGGGGATACAGATGACATGCAGATATTAAGGCAAAAGTACACTCAACAGAAAAATCAGGATGGTTATGCCGCTTTAGAGGCAAATACTAGGGTTCTAGGTACTTGGGATGACCATGATTATGGTAAGAACGACGCTGGTTTAGAATTTGCCAAGAAAAAAGAAAGCCAACATTTATTTTTGGATTTTTTAAACGTTTCCCAAAACGACGAACGTAGAAATCGCGAAGGGGTTTATCACTCAACAATAATTCCTGCAAAAAATGGCCAGGTAAAAATTATCGTGCTAGATACGCGTTACCATAGAACTGCACTCAAAGATTCAAAAAAACAGGGAAGCCGTTACCAACCCAATGATTACGGTAAAGGAACAATTTTAGGTGAGACGCAGTGGGCATGGTTGGAAACTGAGTTGCAACAATCAGATTCAGATTTTAATATCATTGTAAGTAGTATCCAATTTTTATCAAGTGAGCATGGCTTTGAAAAATGGGCGAATTTCCCCCATGAGGTTGATAGGATGGTTAAACTATTAGAGGGTAGCAATGCAAGAAACGTCCTTTTTATTTCTGGTGATAGGCATATTTCTGAATTTTCGAAAATGAACGCAGACAATTTGGATTATCCAGTAATTGACTTTACCTCGAGTGGTTTGACCCACTCCTACAGCAATTTTAAAACTGAGCCTAACGTGTATAGAAATGGCAAAGTAATAAGTTATTTAAGTTTTGGCCTATTGCATTTCAATTTTAAAACTAAATAGGTCAAAATGCAAATGCGGGGTGATGAAAATATGCTTCAACAAGAGTTAATACAATCGTATTAAAGTTGGATTTCAATAATAATCGGCTATTTTTGCCGAAAATTAAACAAACATGGCAACAAATAGAACGTTTACAATGCTTAAGCCAGATTCTGTTGAAAAGGGGAATATTGGTGCAATACTAGAAAAAATAACGGCTTCGGGCTTTAAAATCGTGGCAATGAAATTAACCCAAATGACCAAGGCAGATGCTGAGGAATTTTATGCCATCCATAACGAGCGTCCATTTTTTGGGGAATTGGTAGAGTACATGACCAGAGGTCCAATCGTGGCCGCAGTCTTGGAAAAGGAAAATGCCGTTGAGGATTTCAGAACACTTATTGGCGCTACCAACCCAGAAGACGCTGCAGAGGGAACCATTAGAAAATTATACGCAGACTCAATTAGTGAAAATGCCGTACATGGCAGTGATAGCGATGAAAATGCCGCAATAGAAAGCGCTTTTCATTTTGCAGGACGGGACGTGTTTTAGTGAGGCGTTGACAATAATCTGTAAAACCTACAGATGCAAGTACAAAAGAATAAATTAATCCAGAGTAAAAGCTCTGGATTTTTTTGTTAGTATTTATCAATATTGGCAAAAATAACATATTATAAAGTTCATCAGTTTTTTTGTAAGATGTTGTAACAAATAATTGAAATATCATACTAACTGAGAAATTCATATTAGGCTTTGATTTTTTCTGTTTAATATCAATAGATTATAGTACGTTAAGAGTTTATATTAAAATAAAAGCAAAAAGAAACTAACATCAATTCATTTGAAATGAGAGCATAGAATTTAAACCTGTTCTATTTATTTAATAATCCTAAATACTGAATTCTGAACATTTAACTCTTAACGATACAGGTGTAACTAATAAATTAACGCGTAAGCATGAAACTAGAAATCTCTAATTTAACTAAAACCTACAAAAATGGCGTAAAAGCCATCGATATTTCACAATTAACCATCGGTACCGGTATGTTTGGATTACTTGGTCCCAACGGCGCAGGTAAATCATCCCTAATGCGAACCATAGCCACACTTCAAAGTCCTGATTCTGGAACCATTCAATTTGGGGAAATCAATGTGCTGGAAGATAAAATGGCACTTCGAAAAATTTTGGGATACCTCCCTCAATCATTCGGGGTTTATCCTAAAATGTCCGCTGAGGATTTACTGGATTATTTTGCCACATTAAAAGGCGTAAGCTCTAAGGCGGAGCGAAAAGCCTTGATAAAAGAGGTTTTGGAAATTACCAACCTATACGATATGCGTAGAAAATACGTGGCCGGTTATTCCGGAGGAATGAAGCAACGCTTTGGTATAGCCCAATTGCTGTTAAATAATCCAAAATTGATTATAGTCGATGAGCCCACAGCAGGATTGGACCCTGCCGAACGCCATAGATTCTTAAATGTATTAAGGGAAGTAGGTACCAACTGTACCGTTATTTTTTCAACCCACATTGTAGAGGACGTCAAAGAGCTATGCAACGATATGGCTATTTTAAACGGTGGCCGTATTCTAAAACAAGCTACCCCAAGCGCTGCCAGAAATGAAATTGTGGGGCAAATTTGGACAAAAATCATTGACCGCGATGAACTCGAAGCCCACGAGGTTAAGTACAACGTACTTTCTTCTAATTATAATGAGGACAACTCGCTAAATATTCGAGTATTCTCTTCAGAAATTCCAGATTCTGATTTTAAAACGGCTGAACCCCAGTTAGATGATGTTTATTTTATCGCCTTGCGAGAAGATGAAACTGTTTTAAGCTAAAGCACCTTACCAACTCAACCCATATTACATGTTTTCTACGATACTTTTTCACGAACTCAAATATTGGCTAAAAAGACCGGCATTTTACATTTACAGCGCAATTTTCTTTTTGCTGGCCTTATTTTTAGCTTCGGCCTCGGCCGGTATATTTGATAGTATTACAGCTTCTACAGGATCTTCTAGAATAGTGAATGCACCGCTTGGAATTGCGAATTTATTCAACGGTCTCACTGTCTTCATATTTTTCCTGTTTCCGTCAATTATAGGTGTCTCGATACATCGCGATTATAAATGCGACATGCACACTATTTTATATTCTTATCCCTTTACAAAAGCCAATTATTTATTCGCCAAGTTTTTTAGCGGCATTTTAGTGGTTACGGCAATAGTAATGACCATTGGGGTAGGGATGTTTATTGGGTTTAGACTGCCAGGTACAAATGCAGATATAGTTGGAGCAATTGACATCAAATCTTATTTTAACGCATATTGGCTTTTTATTCTGCCCAATGTTTTACTGTTTGGGGCGGTGGTGTTTGCCGTTGTTACTTTTACCCGAAACATTGCCGCGGGTTTTATTACGGTAATCCTTTTATTGTTTGTTCAGGGGTTGACAGAAAGTCTGTTGTCCAATCCAGATAATCGCTATTTCTCGGCGTTGGTTGATCCGTATGGAAGTGCCGCTCTGCAGTACTACACTAGATACTGGACGGTAGCTGAACAGAACGAACTCCATATACCAATTAAGGAAGTTATTCTATACAACCGTTTGATATGGCTAGGTGTCTCGAGTGTTGTATTTGCAGCTGTATTCAAATTTTTCAGTTTTAGTCAAAACGCCGTCTCCTTTTCGCTGTTTAAAACGAAGAATTCAAAGCGCGCAACCAAACGCAATTTCGGGGGGATTACAAGAATCAATCTTCCGAAGGTGCATTTTGATTACTCTTTTGTTCAAAACCTTAAAACGACCTGGAAACTTTCAAATACCGATTTCAAATACATAGTTAAAAGTTGGCCGTTTATCAGTATTGTTTTAGTGGGGCTGATTATCGTGTTAATTGCGCTTTCAGATTTCAGCAACCCGTTTGCTACACCAACTTATCCAAAAACATGGCGAATGCTACAAGGCGGAGGTGCATTTGTAATCGCCATTAATATCTGTACGTTCCTGTACGCTGGGATGTTGGTTAACCGCAGTAAAACCGCAAAAATGAGCGGTATAGTAGATGTGACCCCAGTACCCAATTGGACCTTGTTCTTATCTAATTTTGTGGCTATCATCAAAATGCAATTACTATTACTTTCTGTAGTGATGATTGCCGGTATATTGTTTCAAACCTATCAAGGCTATTATGATTATGAGATAGGATTATATATCAAGGAACTTTTTGGCCTGAGATTGATTAATTACATCGTTTGGGCATTTTTAGCGCTCATGGTCCAGACCATGATTAGAAATCCTTATTTAGGCCTATTTGTACTACTTGTTCTTTCTATTGGCATTCCTTTATTGTCCCTGGCAGGTATAGAACAACCCGTGTTTAAGTACAATCAAGGAACTGGTTTTAGTTATAACGATATGAATGGCTATGGAAACTCACTTAATCGCTACCTCCTGTACAAAGGCTACTGGTTTTTAGCCGGTATGCTATTAATGATTGTCTCGGCGCTGTTTTGGGTTCGTGGGCTACCGCACGATTTTAATGAGCGCCTTAAGATAGCAAAATCACGGTTTACCACTCCAGTTGCCATTACCACGTTGGTTTTACTATTGGCGTTTTTATCGCTAGGTTTTAAAATTTATTCAGAAACCAATAAGGAAAATGAAAGTTATTCCTCAAAAGAGCGCGAGGAATTGGCGGTTGAATGGGAAAAAACCTATAAGAAATACGAAGATTATGCCCAACCGAGAATTGTTTCGGTAAAAGTGCAGTTGGATATTTTTCCAAATACCCAAGACTTTAAATCATCTGGTGACTACTTAATGATCAATAAAACAGATGCACCTATAGATAGCATTTTTCTAAATCATAATGATTATGAGAGTGAGTTTAAATTTAGTAAGGAGCATAAATTGGTCTCAGAGGACACTGTTTTTAATTTTGATATTTATCGCTTGAAAAAACCGCTCATGCCCGGTGATACATTGAGTTTGCATTTTGATGTTGAGAATAAATCGAATACGCTTTTTAGAACCTATTCACCAATTCGAAGTAATGGCACCTTTGTTAATAACATGCAATTATTTCCCAACCTGGGTTACAATGGAGGCGAGCTTACTGATGATAAAACCCGTGAAAAGTACGGTTTGCCACCTAATGCATTAAAACCGCACCCATCTGATTCAACCGCTTTAGGCGATACCTATATATCCAAAGATAGCGATTGGATTGATTTTGAAGCTACGGTAAGTACTTCAGAAGATCAAATTGCCATTGCTCCCGGTTATTTGCAAAAAGAATGGACTGAAGATGGCCGCAGGTATTTCCATTACAAAATGGATAGTAAGATATTAAATTTTTATGCATTCAATTCCGCTGATTATGAGGTTAAAAGAGACAGTTGGAAAGACGTCAATCTAGAAATTTACTATCACGAAGGTCACGAGTATAATCTTGATCGCATGATGGCAGGCATGAAGGCCTCCTTAGACTACTGCAGTGAAAATTTTAGCCCTTATCAACACCGACAGCTTCGAATTGTTGAATTTCCTAGCGGAAGTTTTGCGCAATCATTTCCAAATACCATCCCCTTTGCGGGAGATGCAGGGTTTATAGCCGATGTTGATGATAGCGAGGAGGGTGGAATTGATTATACCTACGCCGTCACCGTTCACGAGGTTGCGCACCAATGGTGGGCACATCAGGTTGTTGGAGCCGACGTTTTGGGAGCAACAATGCTTTCTGAAAGTCTTTCAGAATATGTAAGCTTAAAGGTTCTTGAAAAAGAACAAGGTAAATCGCAAATGCGTAAATTCTTAAAAAAGTCGTTAGACGATTACTTGACCAGAAGAACTTTTGAGCGTAAACGCGAGAAACCTTTAATGTACAACGACGGTCAGGGTTATATCCATTACCAAAAGGGATCGCTCATCTTTTATGCAATGAGCGATTATATTGGTGAGGCTAAATTGAACGACGCTTTGCAAACGTATGTTGAAAAGGTAAAGTTTCAAGAGCCGCCATACACCACATCAATAGATATGGTTAATCATATTAGAGAGGTTACACCAGATAGTCTTCAATACTTGATTACCGATATGTTTGAAACCATAACACTTTACGATAACCGTATAACAGATGTTTCCTCGAAGGAATTGGAGAACGGTAAGTACCAAGTTGATATTCAATTTAGAGTAAGTAAATACAGAAATGATGAAAAAGGAAAACGTTTTTATACGGAAAGGGGTAGAGACAGTATTTCCTTTTTACCTGATGGAAAAAAGCGCCCAATTTTATCACTTCCTCTTAAGGACTATATTGAAATCGGCGTATTTACTGAAGAGGAAACCGATAATAATACCAGGGAAAAAGTCCTATACCTTGAAAAACATAAAATCATGAAAATTGATAATAAGGTTTCAATAATTGTGGATGAAAAACCCACCGAGATTGGGGTTGACCCCTACAATATTTTGATTGATACCCAATCAAATGACAATAGGCAGAAGTTGTGATATCGATAATTTAACAAACGTAAAGGTTAATAATATTAATGTTAAAAAGTTAGCATCGTTTATCACCTTGAATTTATATAGGAGAAAATATAAGTTGTAATCGGATGAAATTTTGTAAAAGACCCTAATATTTAAAAAATTGGAGATGTTATTTATATTTTCGCTCATAAGCGTCTTGAAAAAGATTTAAGGATGAACGAAATTCAAGACATTTTAAAATTACTTAGAACAGGTTCTACAGAAAAAGTCCATAGAAATTCGTTTCAATTAACGGTTTTCATACTTAAAATGCTCTTAATTTTAGTGGCTTTTAAGGCACTTTCTATCGGGCTGGTTCTTTTACTGGATTGGCTTGAGATAGTAGAAAAACCTGTAAATATAAACGGTTTGGGGTTTGAGATGCTTTTAGATGTTGAAACCTTAATCTACACATCAATTTTTGCTCCAATATTAGAGGAAATATCGTTTAGACTACCGCTAAGGTTCTCAAAATGGAATGTATTTCTGGCGACTATTGGTCTCAGCTTTATTACTTGCAAGGTTATTTTTGAATTGGGGTGGTGGTACTCGTTTTTCCCCTCCTTGGCCATTGGGGTTGTTATTCTCAGCATGATTTCAGAAACCAATAAGCCACACTGCGTTGCATTCTGGCAAAACCATAAAAAAATCATATTTTACGGTTTGTTATTGACCTTTGGTTTTTTACATCTTAAAAACTATGACTTAACATTTAACTTATTAGTGTTTTCCCCAATAATTATTTTACCACGCTTTTTGGGTGGTCTGGTATTTTCTTACGTGAGATTGAGTTCGGGCATTGTTTTAGCTATCTGTTTCCATGCCTTTAATAATAGCATTTACAGGATTATCACATTTATTTTTACAAGCTTTTAAAAACTGCCAGTACAATTTGCTAATGTTTAATAGTAGCACGAACATTTAATCGAATATTAAGATTTCGCACGTAACAAATATTTAGCTTTGCGCGTCGTTATGATAATGGAATGGTTTTTGAAAAATCGATTCAAATGAAATATCTTTCTTATTTATTTTTAGTGTGTCCTTTTTTACTTGCAGCTCAAGTGCCAATGGAGCAGGACTCAACGCAATGGGAATATATTTTGATAAATGGGGATTCGTTGCCTACAAAAGCTATTGACCTTAATGAAGTGCTGCTGTTGCATAAACTTAAATTTAAAAACAAGGACGAGCGTATTAGATATTTGATACTTCGCCGTAAAACCTTAAAAGTATATCCCTACGCCAAACTGGCCGCCAACAGGTTAACCGTTTTGAACGAGCGTCTTTCCACTTTAAAAAGTAGAAGAGCACAGAAGAACTACGCTAAGAAAATTCAAAAATACATTGAAGATGAGTTCGCGGCCGAACTAAAAAAACTAACGAAAACCGAAGGGCAAATTCTTGTAAAATTAATACATAGGCAAACTGGCACCACAACTTTTGACCTAATTAAGGAGCTTAGAAGCGGTTGGCGGGCATTTTGGTTTAATACTACCGCAAACTTATTTGATATTTCCTTGAAAAGGGAATTTGACCCGATGCTCGTTGAAGAAGATTATTTTATTGAGGATATACTAGAGCGAGCGTTTCAAAATGGGCAGTTGGAGCGACAAGAGCCTGCAATTGACTTTGATTTCTATGATCTTACCGATAAATGGCTAAACGAGACTGCCATAACCGATTCAAAGCGTTAATGAGAATTCAATCAGATTTTGAGGAAAAGCTTAATGCCTGGAGCCATGGCACGGGCGCTTTGTTAGGCATCGTGGGTTTGATATTACTTGTTATCTCGCTACAAAAGGAAAGTCCATATGCACTTTTTAGTGTAATTGTTTACGGGCTATCCATAGTCATTCTTTTTTTAGCAAGTACCTTTTACCATTCGGTCAAAACTGAACGACGAAAACATTATTTTAGGATTATAGACCATATCAGTATTTATATTTTAATTGCCGGAACTTACACCCCCGTTTTACTAATTACCTTACCAGATAGCCTAGGCTGGACATTATTTTACGTGGTTTGGGGAATTGCCGCTTTTGGTTTGGTCTTAAAGATATTTTTTACGGGACGTTTTGAGATTTTTTCAACTTTACTTTATTTAGTAATGGGTTGGTTAATTGTTTTTGATTTTTCAACCTTGGCTGAGCGCATAGGCCAGGGCGTATATTATTTATTTGCAGGAGGGGCATTTTATACACTCGGTATCATTTTTTACCTGGTCGAGCGGATTCCTTATAATCACGTTATTTGGCACATGTTTGTTTTAAGCGGCGCTATCGGCCATTTTTTGATGATTTATTGGTATGTGATTGTTTGACCTAGGCCAGGGAACAGAATATTAAGGTTGCAGTGCAAAAACTTGTCTAGATATAGATTTAAATCGACAGCTAATAATAAGAGTTTAATTAAAATTTAGGTCGTAAAATTTGATGAGGATTGCTTTTAACATTCGGGATAAGGTTCAATTTTTTACCTAGTCACACGTTATTATTTGCGCTTATTTACGTCAGTGTACTCCATTTTATAGCAATTAATTTCAAGGTGTGTTTGGTAGATTGTTTCCTAGATTATAATAATTATTGCGCTTAGATTCACGTACACACGGGTGCTAACTCTCAAAATCATCGTCTTTCATTCTAAAAAAACTAAACGCATTACCACCATAATGTTTGGAGTAGTCAAAATATTCTAGTTCTGAAAGGTCGGTGTGTTTTGAGTGCTCAATAATTAAAGTGCCACCTTCTACCAGCAATGTTTTTGTAAAGACCAAATGGGGAATTTTTGCAAACAATTCAATTTCAAAATTATAGGGAGGGTCGGCAAAAATAATATCATATTTTTGATTAGACGACTCTAAATATTTAAATACATCGCTTTTTATGGCGTTGATTGGCATCCCCAAACCTTCGGCGGTGTCATTTATAAATTTAATGCACCCAAAGTTTTCATCAACCGCAGTAATGGAGTCTGTGCCCCTAGAGGTAAATTCATAACTTATGTTGCCAGTACCCGCAAATAGATCAAGCACTGATATGTCATCAAAATAATATCGATTGTTTAGTATATTGAATAAGGCCTCTTTGGCCATATCTGTAGTAGGGCGAACGGGTAATTTTTTTGGCGCCGTGATACGTCTGCCTTTAAATTCTCCTGAAATAATACGCATTAATTAAAGCTATTAAAAATTAAAAAGTGATTTTGGGGGCGTCCTATCAATTCTATTCCAGATATGTTTGAGCTTGGTTCGAACGCCATGATTTCAACACATCTTACATATTTGTAAATGAGCCTAAAAAGCTTGCTATCTTCTTCAATTTTACCAATGAGGTATAGTTTTACTGTTTCAGTATCTAGAGCCAACTGCTCTATACTAAAAAGTAGGTAGTACATAAAATCCTCTGGCGTATAGTATTGAAAAATGTTGTAAAACCTAAGCTTTTTGTCCTCTAAAAATAGTAGCTCAAACGTATTTGTATTTATGTGAACGACAAGATTTTTATTAGTGGCATTTGCAGTAGATACGACGCTTTCAATTAATACCGAGGCGCTGTGTTTATAAGTGAAGCTACCAAATTTTTCAAATATAAGGTTGTTGATATTTATTAGTGGCACATAAACATTGTAAGCCGAGATGCACTCAACTTTATCATAGCTTATAAAGTCTGTTTTTAAAATTTTTGCATTGAATTTGAGATACTCTGCTAAGTGTTTATCGTCAAAATAGTCCTTAGGGACTAAACAATTTAGTTCATTTTGATGAATACAAATCACAGATTGAAACCCACTTTCAAAAATTGAGTGGGTGTCAAAAATAGTTTTCATTTTTCCCAAAAGACTTTCGGGAGTTTGCTTATTTTCAAAATTCTCAGATTTGAGAAATTCAACCCTATTTAGCGAACTGTCTATGATACAAAAAGAAAGTCCACTCAAACTAATTTGAATGGACAGTTCTCTTACTGATTTTGTTTTCAATTATCGTGAGTTTTTCACTTTGTTTAATTATTAATCGTCCGTGGCTAAGTTTTTTGGCCAGTTACCAGTTGTGTCAGCCTCATCCATAGAACCAACTCTTAAACTAGGGCCTCTTACGCCATCTACAGACATGACCTCTTCTTCCTTAGCAACTAGATTTTCATCCTGATCCTCTAAAATAACAGCCTTTTTAACGGAGGCTTCAAATACGGGAATCTTACCATCCTCAATTTTACCGGCTTTAAGCTTAAATTTCTTACCAGAAGCAGGACCGATTCCTTCAGGTAAATTCATCATTTTTTTATACCTATTATCGGCACCAAAAAGTGAATCCTTTACGGGTACCGTACCAAGCGTATCAATAATAACACTATCCTTTGTGGTCTCAACCCCACCGAATCTTCTAGTTAATTCTTCATCTACAACTGTAGTGTCCCTTCTTTGGGTCAGTGTAAATTGCGCAGTATCAATAAATGTAATTAAATTATCAAACTCTCCTGCAAATTCTCCGTTAACGGCTCTATGAGCCATTTGTGCATCCCTAATATCCTGTAATTTCGTGATGACTTTTTTATAACGCTTCTCTTTCAGCTTGTTAAACTTAATTTCGCCGTAAACCGATTGAAATGTTAAATAGCCAAGAAAGATGATTAATGCCCAGAGCAGTAAATTTAAAACTGGTTTAAGACCTTTTGGCACAAATTTGTCTATCAACCATACAATCAATATTGTAAGCACAATCAAGCCTACAACAACAAGAATAACGTTTAACATAGTTAGTGTTTTTGTTTTTTAATTTAGCCCCGACGTTTCAGGATTTAACAAAACTACAATATTTTTTAAATGCTTAAAATATTGTGCTTAATTTTCAGTTAGACCCGAAAGATATAAAAATACTTCTAAATATGTTAAGATTTTTAGGCAATCGCAATGATTAATAGTTCTAAGGTTTTGTCATTATATTGCAAGGACTCTAAAATGAGCGATTAATGACTAGTTTAGATTTCTACAAATTATTAAAACAAAAATTCCCATTTGAGCCTACCTTAAAACAGAACATCGTGCTGGAGCAGTTGTCAAAATTTGTTCTTGACAGTCGCGGCGCTTCCATTTATTTACTAAAAGGCTACGCAGGTACCGGTAAAACAAGTATTGTTGGCACTTTGGTTTCCAATTTATGGCAAATTAAAAAAAGTGCGGTGCTCTTGGCACCTACCGGTCGTGCCGCTAAGGTCATTGCCAATTACTCAGGGAAGGAGGCGTTTACGATACACAAAAAAATCTATTTCCCAAAGAAAGAGAAAGGGGGAGGGGTACGTTTTACCTTACAGCCCAACAAACATAAGAACACGGTTTTTATAGTTGATGAGGCCTCAATGATTTCAGATACTTCCACTAATAATAAAAATTATGAAAGCAATTCACTCCTCGACGACCTCATGCAATATGTGTACTCTGGATTCAACTGCAAATTACTATTAATTGGCGATACGGCTCAATTGCCACCGGTAAAGGCAGATTTATCCCCAGCTCTTGATGAGAGAACCCTGGAGTTTAAATACGCCAAGAATGTGATAACCATAGAACTTGACGAGGTGGTAAGGCAACAGCAGGACTCGGGAATCTTAATGAATGCCACGCGACTGAGGGAAATACTTAGGGATGAATTTTATGAGTCCCTAAAATTTAATCTTAAGGGCTACAGTGATATCGTGAGGATGATTGACGGTTATGAGATTATGGACGCCATCAACGATTCCTATTCTGAAAACGGTCACGAGGACACAGCAATCATAGTAAGAAGTAACAAACGTGCTAACCTATACAATCAAAATATTAGGCAGCGTATTCTTTTCAACGAAAATGAACTTACCGTGGGCGATTTCCTAATGGTCGTTAAGAACAACTACTTTTGGATAAAACCCACTACCGAGGCTGGTTTTATAGCTAACGGGGATATTATTCAGGTTTTAGAAATCTTTTCATTTAAATCCCTATACGGGTTTAGATTTGCAGAAGTGAAAATTAAAATGGTAGATTATCCTAAAATGAAACCTTTTGAAACCGTTTTGTTATTAGATACCATAGCGGCAGAGACACCATCCTTAACCTATGAGGATAGCAATAGGCTTTACCAGGAAGTTCAAAAGGATTACGAGGATGAGCCCTCTAAATACAAGCGTTTTTTAAAAACCAAAAACAACTCGTTTTTTAATGCGTTGCAGGTAAAATTCTCCTATGCCATAACCTGCCATAAATCACAGGGTGGGCAGTGGAAAACGGTTTTCATTGAGCAGCCCTACCTTCCTGAGGGCATTAATCGCGATTACGTTAGGTGGCTTTATACCGCAGTTACCAGGGCTAAGGAGAGGCTTTACTTAATTGGTTTTAAGGATACCTATTTTGAGGAATAAGGCAAATTAAATATTGTTCTATTTTGGATTAAAGTGGTTTCCATGATTTGTTAATTTCGATTTATCAGTCTAAAAGTTCTATTTTTGAGCGCATGGTATATTTATAAAATTTTTTGATGGAGCACCTTAAAATTATTTCTATGATACCGGCAAGATATGCCGCATCACGTTTCCCCGGAAAACTAATGCAGGATTTGGGGGGGAAATCTGTTATTTTAAGAACCTATGAAGCCACCTTGGCAACGCAGCTTTTTGACGATGTCATTGTGGTGACCGATAGTGATACTATATACTCAGAAATTGTGAATAACGGTGGCAAAGCTCTCATGAGCAAAACCGAGCATGAATCTGGTAGTGATAGGATTGCCGAGGCAGTAGCCGATTTGGAGGTGGACATTGTTGTAAATGTCCAGGGTGATGAACCTTTCACTGAAAAGGCTAGTCTGGAAAAGGTTATCGAGGTTTTTAAAAATGACCATTTAAAGAAAATTGATTTGGCGTCGCTTATGGTTGAAATTAAGGATTGGGACGACATCTCAAACCCCAATACCGTAAAGGTTATTACAGATAATGATGGTTTTGCATTGTATTTTTCAAGAAGCCCCATACCATTCCCTAGAGATAAGAGCGTGGTTGTTAAACACTTTAAGCACAAGGGCATATACGCCTTTAGGAAAGATGCCTTGGTTGATTTTTCAAAATTACCAATGACTATGCTTGAGGCCTCAGAAAAAATTGAGTGTATTCGTTATTTAGAATACGGCAAACGTATTAAAATGGTTGAAACCGCAGTACAGGGAATTGAAATAGATACACCGGAGGATTTAGAGCGTGCAAAACGGGAATTACGCCGGTAATCAGGCTATGTAGTCTACACCAATTATTAAACCAAATTCACAGATTTACGAATGATTACGTGAATTTTACGATGAAAATTTTAAAATGAAAACCCACTTTGAAGATATTGAAATCATAGGTTTTGATGCAGACGATACGCTTTGGGTCAACGAAACCTACTTTAGGGAGGCAGAAAATGAGATTGCAAAATTAATGGCGCCTTATGAAACGGCCAATAAAATAGATCAGGAACTCTTTAAAATGGAAATGAAAAATTTACCACTATACGGTTATGGGGTCAAGGGGTTTATGCTATCCATGGTTGAAATGGCACTTGAGATTTCAAATTATACCATATCCAATGAAAGCATAAATGAGATTTTAGAAATAGGAAAGGCCATGTTGGAAAAACCGGTGGAACTTCTCGAAGGCGTTGAAGCAAGCTTACAAAAACTTTCAAAGCATTATAAATTGATATTAATAACCAAAGGGGATTTATTAGACCAGGAGCGAAAGTTGGAGAAATCTGGTTTAACCACGTTTTTTCATCATATTGAAATTTTAAGCGATAAACAGGTTGAAAATTATGACAAACTTTTAACTAGACTCGAGATTGAGCCTAAACAATTTTTAATGATAGGCAATTCCTTAAAATCAGATGTTTTACCCCTTGTAAAATTGGGGGCATCTGCCATTCATATTCCCTTTCATACCACTTGGCTTCACGAACGAGTAACTTCTAGTCATGATACTAAGGTCTATATAACCTTAAAAAGCCTTAACCAATTGACTAAAGTTTTAGAAATATGAGAGAAGTAGATTTAGAAACATGGGATAGAAGATTACTCTACGAGCATTTTATAAAGTTCAAGGATCCGTATTTTGGGATTGTAGCTCCTTTTGATGTTTCAAAGGCGTTTAAGTATGCAAAATCAAGAAATCTATCATTTTTTGGAGTTTACCTTCACGCCTGTATGCTCGCCATTAATGATGTTGATGCGTTTAAACTAAGAATAATTAAGGGTAGGCCGGTGAGCTTTGAAACCATTCATGCCTCGGCTACAATAATGAGAGAAAATAAAACATTTGGATTCAGTTTTGTGGGTTTCAATCCAGATTTGGCTTCTTTTTTAAGCAATTTGGCAGACGAGAAAGATAGAATTCAAAATTCAGATGCACTTTTTCCGCCAGAAAACGGTTTAGACTGCATTCATTGCTCTGCTATGCCGTGGATTGATTTTTCAGGCCACAAGGAACCCGTTTCCGGACTACAGGATTCTGTACCCAAATTAGCCTTTAGCAAGGCCAATTATTTACCAGACGGGCAAATGCAAATGAAAGTTGCAATTAACGTAAACCATGCCTTAATGGATGGGGTACACGTGAGCCAATTTTGCGAGAAATTTCAACATTATCTCAACAGTTAGAGCGATTATCCAACTATGTTTTTATTTTTGTCAAAGAAGACGGTTACATGAGCTATAAAAATTATCCAATGGTGTCCAGAGTTGTATTTGGGCGTGGGAGTTTTAATCAGTTAGAAGATATATTACAATCTAAAAGATTAAACGTAAAGGCACCATTTATTTTCTTGGTTGACGATGTTTTTAAGGGAAATTCTTGGTTGACCTCAAGGATACCTTTGGCATATCATGATAAGGTATTGTATATTTCTGCCGAGGAAGAACCGAAAACGTCCCAAGTTGACGAACTAGTTGAGCAAATCATTTTAGGACATAAGGACCACCCATCTGGAATAATTGGTATTGGTGGCGGTACCATTTTGGATTTGGCAAAGGCCGTTTCAATTATGTTAACCAATGAGGGTGAAACTAGAAATTACCAAGGCTGGGATTTGGTTAAGAATCCTGCCATTTATCACGTGGGTATCCCGACGATTTCTGGAACAGGCTCAGAAGTTTCCAGAACAACGGTTTTAACGGGACCAAATAAAAAGTTGGGTATAAATTCAGATTATACGCCGTTTGACCAAGTCATCCTAGACCCAGAACTCACTAATGGCGTTCCTAAAAATCAATGGTTTTACACAGGTATGGATTGTTACATACACTGTATTGAGTCTCTAAATGGGACGTATCTCAATGCGTTTAGTAAAAGCTATGGAGAAAAGGCCTATGATCTCTGCAAAGCAATTTTCGTAGATAAAAAATTGAGCAAAAAAGAAACCCAAGATGAACTAATGATGGCATCTTGGCACGGTGGCATGAGCATAGCCTACTCGCAGGTGGGGGTGGCGCATGCCATGAGCTACGGTCTTTCCTATTTATTGGGCACAAAGCACGGTATAGGTAACTGTATCGTTTTTGACCATCTTGATGAGTTTTATCCTGAAGGTGTGGCTCTATTTAAGAAAATGAAGGACATACATAATATATCACTTCCCAAAGGTATTTGTGCTAATCTCACTGATGAGGATTTTGATACTATGATAGACGTTGCTTTAGGTTTAGAGCCGCTTTGGGAAAATGCCATAGGTAAAAATTGGAAAAACATCATCACTAGGGCCAAACTTAAAAACTTATACCAAAAAATGTAATGTTAAGAGCGCTAGCTAAGTTTATCTATTTCAAGATTTTGGGCTGGCAGATTACCGGTAACAAATATTTCTCAAAAAATACGGTTAAAAAAAGTGTAATTATTGCCTTACCGCATACCAGTTGGCACGACTTTTATATAGGCGTTTTACTTAGAAAAATAGCTGATGTAAAAACCAATTTTGTTGGTAAAAAAGAATTGTTCAAATGGCCTTTTGGTTATTTTTTCAAAGCTTTGGGAGGAACGGCTTTAGATAGAACGCCAGGGCAAAATAAAGTTGAGGCCATGGCAAAGTTATTTGAAGCGCAAGAGGAATTTAGATTAATGCTGGCTCCTGAAGGTACCAGAAAAAAAGTAGAGACTTGGAAAACAGGATTTTACTTTATTGCCAAGCAAGCCAAAGTGCCAATAATTATGTTTACGCTAGACTTTAAGAATAAGCGAAATCATATTTCAGAGCCATTTTATCCTACCAATGATGTTGAGGCTGATTTTAAATTTATGAAATCTTTTTTTGAGGGCGTTGTAGGCAAAAAACCAGAATATTCCTAGATGATTTTATTTTAAGGGAAACGTCATTACTAAAATAAAGTGTAAGCTTTTTGATTTTAACAAATGAAAACGGGATTTGAGCATTTTTAGGTAAAAGCCGCTTGTTTATGTATCTACGACCGTTTTTTGAGCATCGTTTATTACGCTTTTCTCAAACTCATCTAACATTTTACTGGTATTATACCTTACCTTATTTTTGAAGAATAGGGTTTTCCCCAGGACAGCACCTTTATAGCCTAAAGCTTGTTTGGACCACTTATAAAGATCAAAACTATCCATGTGATTTATGATTTTTCCATCTTTGAATTTAAACTGTGCCTGGACTGGGTTATGGATTTTCCTACCCGTTTTAGAGAACGTGTAGAATGCTTCCCACAATGCACTGCCTGTGTTTTCATCTGCCTTAACGTTTGAATAGATAAGCTTAAAGTCTTTTCCTTTTTGGCTATCACAAAGCATTCGCCACATATTTGAAGCCCTTTCGCCTTTTAAAACACCAAATGCAGGATCTTCAAAAACGATGTCACCATGATAACATTCTGCCATACGTTCAGCGTCTAAATTTTGAAAAGCCTTGTAAAATTTATTGATTATGCTCTCCATAAGTTCGGTTTATTCAAAATTACATTTTTAAATGCTTGAATCTGAACTTAATCCCAAACTTAACTAACCTTATTGTAAAATAAATACAAATTCAATCAATTTATAAAACCGCAAAAATGATTTTTACGTAAATGCTCTAAAAGAATATTATTGCTATTAATTGTCTTTTTAATATGTGGGTTTAAACCCTGTAATTACTATGAGAGAGAGAGCAAGGAGCCATCAACTTTTGATGGCTTTTTGTTTTATGTGAACCATTGAAGGTAAATTTTTGTTGGTCCAGAAAGTACCTATTTAAAGAGTAAACATTGGTGTTTTAGCTTAAAAAATTAACTCACAAATAAATATCTGTTTTTCTGAATTATTATGAAATGAAGTTTCTTCAAAATCACCAAACTTTTTAAGAATACTGAATCCGCTTGACTTTAAATAGAAGTCCAACTCTTGAGGAAAATATAGTCTCATGTCCATATTTTGAATCGAATCAAATTCACCATTAATATAGTAATGCCATTCTATACGATTTATCTGGTTATGGCTTTCGTAATGCATGGATTGCTCTATAATTACATGCCTACCGTCTTTAGTAAAATAATCTGTTATTTTCTCTTTCCCTTTTTGGCCTTCAACTATATACTGAATATTTGGGTTATAGCAATCGAAGAGAAATCGTCCTCCCTTGTTTAGATGATTTCTAACTATGGCGAGCACTTTAACAAAATCCTCGGTTTTATACAAATGATGTATAGAATTGAATGGAATAAAAATAAGGTCAAAAGTCTCTCGTAAATGCAATTCTCTGATATCTGCCTCTATAAATTTAATATTCAGTCCAGATTCAAGGGCTTTTTCTTTAGCTTTATCAAGCATTGAAACATTATTATCAACGCCATAAATTCTATATCCATCTTTTGCAATTGGTATTGTAAGCCTGCCCGTCCCACAACATAACTCCAACAGTTTTGAATTTTTATCTTTTGGTAACCATTGTTTATAGAATTTTAAATCTGAGAGACTGGTATTCAATCCGTCGTAAATATTAGCATCATAAATTAAATCGCCAACGCTAGGAGTATTGCTCATTTATTTATTGGTATGTCCCATTATGTCAAATGAGAAATGTGATATAGGATTTTATTTTGAATCGATTGTTGGCTATTGGTTTATATTTTCTTATTCTAAAATCAATACATTCCCTTTACCTTCTTAAGTTTATCCTCCCAAATGGAAACCTCCTTTTTCTGCTTTTCAATATTTTTTAATACATCCCGTACCAATGGATTACTTTTATCGACATTTGAGAAAAATTGGAGGTTGTTCTCAAGTTGATTGATTTCGCTTTTAAGCTCGTCGATGCGTTTTTTTATAAAGTTTTGTTCGTTATCGAGAAGTCGGTTATCATCTGGTTTTGCAAGACTTTCTAATTTATTTTCAAACTTTATCATTTCAACCTTAGACTTATCCATATCCAGCTTACTGAATAAGTCGTCGAGTACCTTGTTGAACTTTGCATCAATGTATCTTTTATTTGAAGGTACATGCCCTATCGCTTTCCACTCCGCTATATGGTCTTTTATCGTTTTTAGGTCTGCCTTTCTCTCACCACTAAGTTCCAAGTTTTTCACCTTTTCAAGAAGTTCCTGTTTTTTCTCGAAGGCTTGCATCAACGCCTTGTTGGCCTTATTTTTTTCGGCATGAATACGGTCAAAATAATGATTACAGGCATTTTTAAACTGTTTCCATATCTTATCACTGTCCCGTCTGGGTACATGACCTATTTTTTTCCAGTCGCTCTGTATTTTTTTCATGAGTGGGGTAGTGGCCTCAAAATCCTCACTGTCTTTATTATCTTCGGCTATTTTTATTAGCTCTTTTTTCTTCTTGAGATTTTCGTACTGGTCTTTTTTAAGATTTTTGTAAAAATTATTTTTTTTGCGATTAAAACTTCTAACCGCTGTTTTGAATTTATCCCAAGTATCTTGATTCTCCTTCTTTGGTACTCTTCCGGCATTGAAAAAATCTTCTCGTAAAACCTCGACAGCTTTCATTTTCTTCTGCCAAGCACCGTGTGAGTTGGCTGAATCTTCTGCAATGTTCTCAATCTTGGAAATGATTTCAAGTTTGCGTTCTAAATTCTTTTCCTTGGCCTTGTCAACATCTGCATAGTAAGCTTGGCGTTTTTCGTGAATGGCCTTGGTGGCCTTACTGAAACGCTCCCATATCTCCTCACGATGCTCCCTGGCAACAGGGCCAAGTTCTTCTTTCCACATCTTGTGCAGTACTTGAAGTTCCCGAAATACCCTATTGATATTATCATCTTTTACAAGCTCTTCGGCACGTTCTATAATCTTAAGTTTTTTCTCAAGATTATGTTTGAAGTCCATATCGCGTAAATCGCGATTTAAATGAAGAAAATCGTAAAATACCTCTACGTGATGGTGGTAACTATTCCAAGCATTATTATACACATCCCTTGGTATGGGTCCTGCATTTCGCCACTGCTCCTGCAGCTCTTTAAAGGTTTTGTAAGTATCGTTAATGTTCTCCTCAACGTTAATAAGCCCCTTTATCTCCTCAATAATGGCAAGCCGTTTATCAAGATTGGATTTTAAATCGTTTTCACGTGCCTTATAGTATGCTTTTAAATTGGTTTTATAGGTTTTATAGGCATCGTTAAAGCGTTTTTTTGTTGGTGAACTATAGTAAAAGTCAATGTCATTGCCCCCGTCATTGATGAAATCTTCTTTTTTCTGTTCTAAAAGCTCATCAAACTTAGCGTTGAACTCAGACTTTATCTCATCAACCTGCGATTTTATAGTTTGTATTTTTTTATTGCTTACTAAGTGCTCTAACTCATCAACAAGCGCCTCCATACTCATTTTATCGTACTCTTTGCTCTCAACTTCGTGGCGCTCGCTGTTGCTTTCGTCCTCTGCGTCCTCAGCATTTGAGGCCTCTATCTCCTGGACGTGGGATTCGGGTTTAGTTGCATTATCCTTTGAGACAGCCTTAGCACCTTCATTACTTTGGGCTTTACTTTGTTTTACTAGCTCGTCACTGGTAATATTTTCTTTGGTTGACTCTGTAGTTACCGTTTTTTCTGGGGAAATATTTTCGTTTGCGGCTTTATCGTTGTGTAAATGCTCTGCATTGGTATTTACAGCCTTATCGTCTTCATCTTTAGGCTTTAGAAGGTCTTGACTGTTTTCTTTACTAGCCGCATTAGATTTATTCTCGTCTTTCTCTCCAACTTTAATTTCGGCTTCAAATTCTTTTGTTTCCGAAGTTTCCACCAATTGATCCGACACTTCGGGATTTAAGGTTTCGGCAGTAGCATTAGTTTCATCCTCAGTGCGTTCCTCAGCATCATTTGAATTGGCTTCAAGGTGTTGATTGGCTTCAGTTTGTTTTTTAACTTTTTGGTTTTCAGTTGCTCCATCTGCTTTGTGCAGGTTATCTTTTTCAGACATGACGTCGTAATTTTGGTTAGACGACTAAGATACTAATAGGCAAAGGATTTACAAAGATGGCCCGGTTAAATTCGTTTTGCCGAAAAAAAAATTAAGGGCTATTGGGGAACAGTTTACCTAAATTTTAGTAACCATAATTAGAAGCTAAAATTTTTGATGTCGTTAATGATTAGTGCCATTATTTAGTCTAAATCCCAGATTTCCCAAGCTTTTTCGGCCTGAAACCGCAACATATCCTTACCGTTGCATATTGTTGCGCCCCTTAATTTACCACGTCTCAAAAATTCTGTTTCACTTGGGTTGTAGATTAAGTCATATAGTAGATGAGAACCATTGATTGCCTCATAAGGGATATTGGGATGATGGCTTACTTCTGGAAACGTTCCCAACGGTGTACAATTTATTATAATATGGTGCTTTTTTAAAATTTCCAAAGTTAAATCGTCGTAGGTATAGCTTACACCGCTTTTTTGTTTACGCGAAACATAATGAAACTCTATATTCATGATGTTCAAGGCATAAGCTACCGCTTTCGAAGCACCGCCAGTGCCCAGTATTAGGGCTTTTTTGTGAAATGATTGCAAATACGGCTTTATTGACTTTTGAAAACCATAGTAATCTGTATTGTATCCCTTAAGCTTACCATGATTGAGTATTTTAATTGTATTTACCGCGCCAATTTCGCCAGCAGTAGTCTCAATATCATCTAAATACCCTATAACTTCTTCTTTATAGGGGATTGTTACATTTAGCCCGGCAATGTTAGGTTTTGATTTTATAATCTTAGGGAATTGGGAGATTGAATTGATATCAAAGTTCTCATAGGTGTAGGGGAGATGCTCCATTTTAAATTTCTCTGTGAAATATGCTTTTGAAAATGAATACTCTATATTTTTTCCTAATAATCCTAATCTAAACATTTGTTTTCGTTTTTCTGCCGTACCATTCTAAAGTAAGTACAATTGTAATTCCAAAAACTATAAATAGCGTGGCAATGAAAGTTTCTGTAGTTAGCTCCGGAATAAACCGTTGATAGTTTTCTATAATTTTTTCTCCCCTTGAGTCTAAAAGGTACATTCCTGATTCACCGGTTTTAAAAATGGTACGTTTCCACGGCCATACCACGCCTAAACTCCCTACTATAAAACCAATTATAGAAGCCGTAGTGATGCTGCGATAGTGCTTAAGCACGTAGCTCAATAGATGTGAAAAAGTTACCAGTCCCGTTACTGAGCCCAGTGTGAAAACCGCTAAGACCTTAAGCAGTCTTGTACGAACCTCATTTTTAACAAAACTGAAATCGCCCGTAACGAATTCTGCCATGGTATCGTAGAGCGCATTAACCGAATCAACCAAAAGTAAAACGTAATTGCCCAATAGAATTAAGATAAAGGAGCCGGAAAACCCAGGTAAGGTCATCCCCGAAACACTAATAATTCCACAGAAAAAAACGAAAAATAAATTATCATTTTCTTTTGCAGGATTTAAGAAACTTATACCTAGACCAATCAATGCTCCAATGATGAGTGATAAAATGCTCTTGTAGTTCCAGTCCTTGAAGGTTCTATTGATATAATAGATAGATCCCAATATCATCCCAAAAAATGCACTCCAAACAAATAGTTCATATCTTGACAAAAAATAATCTAAAACCTTGGATACGCTAAAATAGCTTATGACCATTCCCAGGAACAGTAATCCAAGAAATCGACCATTTATGTAATGGAAAAATGTTCGAAACCTTCCACTAAAAAAGAGCTTAAAAGCTTTTTTGTTAACGCGTTTGAGGGAATAAATGAACTCTTCATAAAACCCAGCAACAAACGCGACTACGCCACCAGATACACCAGGTACTTTATTGGCCGCACCCATGCCCAGACCTTTCACGACCAAAAAGAGCTTATCGGTAAAAGTGCGTGTACTTTCCATTATTCTACTGGCTTTTGTTCACTTAAGCGCTCTAATACAAGGATTAATGTAAAACCAATAACCGCAAAAATGATGGCAGGCATCAATTGACTGTCTCCATGGTACGTTGAGGGCAAAATGCTTTGGTCTAATACGCTTACCTCAATGCCTTCTGAATTAATACGCGTTTTCAAGGTTTTTTTCCATGGCCAGATTTTATTCAGTGACCCTATCATAAAACCTGTCAATATTCCCAATGTTAAATTTTTATGATGTTTGAACATCCAGTTAAGTGCTTTTGAAAACACCTTCAAACCTATTACTGCTCCTAAGCCCAACATTGCAAATTTGAGCAAGGCATCCTTTAGCAATTCAAAATTACCGGTCGAAAGCCCGGCAAGTAAATTGTTAACAGTATTGATTGCACTTTCGTAGGCACCGAGAATCAAAAGGATAAATGCACCTGAAACCCCAGGCAAAATCATAGCGACAATGGCAATAAATCCACAAAATAAAAGATATAATGAACTGTCTGGTGAAGCAAACGGCTCTGCGAGAGTAATAAAATAAGAGAGCACCGCACTTAAGAGTATTGCTAGTATGACTTTTGTATACCATCTGGATATTTGCTTACCAATATAGATAATGCTTGCCAGC
>Ga0207419_1000149_pt1 | contig 56637 bp, 48 predicted proteins | sample ElkSloMetagenome_4_FD_184723 | JGI IMG/M metagenome (GOLD analysis project Ga0207419, IMG submission 184723) | Hot spring microbial communities from Elkhorn Slough, Monterey Bay, USA - MD2A (version 2) | ecosystem: Environmental > Aquatic > Marine > Intertidal zone > Estuary: Microbial mat ...
GGTTGTTTTTTATAGTTTTTGTAGCGTTCCTCTGCGAGATTGTTCAATGTTTGTTCCTTATCGAACAGATAAGAGGTTTTGAACCAGATATCCCTTAATTCTGAAATGCTAAGGCTTAAGGATTCGTTACCATTTTTAATATTAAGGGTATTGCTTTCGGTTACTCGGCCTATTTTTTCATACGAAACACCCGCATTAGAAAGTATGGCTTCAATTGAATCATCGACAGATTGAAAAACGATTCCGGAATTTTCAGCAAAAAGTATTTTACTGGAATTAGATTCATTAAGCGCCGTAATATCTAATTCTGCGCCAAGATTGTTATCGGCAAAACACATTTCAAGAAGCGTGGTGATTAAACCTCCGGAGGCGACGTCATGACCGGCAACAATCTTGTTTAGTTTAATTAAATCCTGTATGGTGTTGAACGCAGTTACCACGCCTTTTGCATCTATTACGTTTGGTGCATCATTCCCTACTTTACTATGGATTTGGGCAAAGCTACTTCCTCCCAGTTTAAAGTTGTCTTGGGAAAGATTTAAATAGTAGATACTGCCTTTCTCTTTTTTAAAGACAGGTTCTACAACCTTCGTAATGTCATCGCACTGCCCGGCTGCTGAAATGATTACGGTCCCTGGGGAAAGCACATCGCCATCGGGGTATTTCTGTTTCATTGACAGTGAATCCTTTCCGGTAGGAACATTTATTCCAAGGGCTATAGCAAACTCTGAAATGGCTTTTACTGCCTCATACAATCTTGCATCCTCGCCAGGATTGTTGCACGGCCACATCCAATTTGCTGAGAGCGAAACGCTTTTAAGTCCGTCCTTAAGTGGGGCCCAGATCATATTGGTCAGTGCTTCGGCAATTGAGTTTTGGCTGCCAGCTACAGGGTCAATTAAACCAGAAATAGGGGAGTGGCCAATTGAGGTTGCAATGCCCTCCTTTCCTTTAAAGTCCAGTGCCATTACCCCAACATTATTTAATGGTAATTGCAGTGGGCCTGCGCATTGTTGTTTAGCTACGCGTCCACCAACAGAGCGGTCAACCTTATTGGTTAACCAATCCTTACAGGCAACGGCTTCAAGTTGGAGTACTTGTTTTAGGTCGGAATGGAAGTTTTCTGGATTTGCCTCTATGGCTGCATAATCTCGATTTATCGCTTTATCGGTCATGATGGTTTTAGGCGAACTGCCAAACATGTCTGCCAACTCCAAATCCATAGGCTTATTACCGTGGTTTTCAGATTCAAAGCAAAACCGTTTGTCATTGGTGACATCCCCAACTTCGTACATTGGTGAGCGTTCCCTAGCTGCTATTTTCTTGAGGTAATCTAGGTGTGCTTCAGAAATTAGAAGTCCCATTCGTTCTTGGGATTCATTACCAATGATTTCCTTATCAGAAAGCGTTGGGTCGCCAACAGGTAGTTTATCTAAGTTGATATGGCCTCCGGTATCTTCGATTAATTCTGAAAGACAGTTTAAATGCCCACCAGCGCCGTGATCATGAATGGATACAATCTCGTTCTCTTCACTTTCTACCATGCCGCGAATAACATTCGCCGCTCGTTTCTGCATCTCTGGGTTGGAGCGTTGTACCGCATTAAGTTCTATCCCCGATGAGAAAGCCCCAGTATCTGCCGAAGATACCGCCGCACCACCCATGCCGATTCTGTAGTTATCACCACCCAAAACCACGATTTTATCTCCAGCTTCAGGTTTGTCCTTTATGGCTTGGTTGAGTTTGCCGTAGCCAATGCCCCCAGCTTGCATGATGACTTTATCATAAGCAGTCCTCACCAGCTGTCCCGAATGGGGAGAGACGTCTCGTGAGCTTGATTCGCTTTTATTTGCTACAGATTTAGATTCTTCGTTGTCGCTGTGTATGATACCGAGTCTTTCTTTATGCTCAAAGGTTAAAATTGAGCCGGCTATAAGAGGTTGACCGAATTTATTACCAAAATCCGAGGCACCGTTACTGGCTTTTATCAAGATGTCCATTGGGGTTTGGTAGAGCCACTTTCTGGCAGGGAATGATTTTTCCCATGGCTTCTCCTGAGCGGAGTTGGTGGGGTCGGTTAACCTTGGGTAGGAGGTCATGTAAACCGCTGTTCCTGCCAGTGGTAAAGATCCTTTTCCACCGGCCAATCTATCCCTTATTTCACCTCCGGAGCCTGTAGCAGCACCGTTAAAAGGTTCTACGGTTGTTGGGAAATTGTGGGTTTCGGCTTTAAGGGAAATTACCGAATCAAATTTTTCGGTAGCGTAGTAATCCGGTATATCTGGGCGTTTTGGTGCGAATTGCTCGACTTTTGGACCTTTGATAAAAGCGACATTGTCCTTATAGGCTGAAACTATGGCGTTTGGATTTTGCCTGGAGGTTTCCTTAATCAATTGAAAAAGTGAGTTCGGCATTTCCTCTCCATTGATAACAAATGTTCCATTGAAAATCTTGTGCCGGCAGTGTTCTGAATTTACTTGTGAAAACCCGAAAACTTCAGAATCGGTAAGTGGCCTGCCGATTCGTTTCGCAACACTTTCGAGGTATTCAACTTCATCATCGCTCAAGGATAAACCCTCCTTCTCATTATATGCTGAAATATCCTCGATTGGAAGAATCGGTTCAGGCTTGACGTTTATTGTAAACGACTCTTGGTTCAGACCGTTATATTTTTCGGAAATCATGGGGTCAAAATCCGAAAAATCTTCAGAAACCGATTGGAACTCCTCAATCCTGACAATTCCTGAAATGCCCATATTTTGGGTTATTTCAACGGCATTTGTACTCCATGGCGTAATCATGGCGGCACGAGGGCCAATAAAAAAATCCGCTAGTGCGGACTGTTCTATCTTGGGTTGGTTCCCGAAGAGCCATATTAGTTTTGAGAGGTCTTGTTTTGATAATTCTTGTGATGCTTGGACGGCAAATACCTTAGCGTACCGATGGCTATCGGTATGGTTTCCCTGCCTGTCCGGCAAGCCGGCGAAGAAATGGATCATGAAGAGGTGTGTTATTAAAATAAACGAAGCACAAATTTAACTGTTTTTGATGGATTTAATCCACTGCGTTTTCAACAGTTCCTGCCTAGTTTTAAACAAAAATCATGATTTCAACGACGAGCCATAGGCAATTGTATTATTTATCCTAAATCGATTAGTGATAGGAAAACTTCAGAATCAATACCTTGTAAAACCTAAAGTATCGTTAAGAATCAATTCGTATTTCTTTCCAATAATGCCATGTAAAAGCCATCAAAACCAGACTTATAGGCAAATATTTTTTTCTGTTTTGCAAAGGTAAATTCCTTTCCACGTTCCGAAGTTAAGAAATGGTCAACTTGTTCCCTGTTTTCAGATGGTAGGATGGAGCAGGTTGCGTAAACGAGTTTTCCACCAGGTTTGACCATTCTAGAATAGGATTGTAGTATATCCCGTTGGGTTTTCTTGACTTTTTCGAGAAATTCTAAATTAAGTTTCCACTTGGCATCTGGATTTCTTCTTAAAACCCCTAAGCCAGTACATGGCGCATCAATTAGAACTCTATCTGCTTTGGCAGTAAGTTTTTTGATAACCTTTGTAGAGTCGATTGCTCTTGTTTCGATATTAAAGGCACCGTTACGTCTAGCCCGGCGTTTTAGCTCCCTTAGTTTGTTAGCATAGATATCGAGTGCGATTACCTGCCCCTTATTTTCCATCAGGCTTGCAAGGTGCAGAGCTTTACCACCGGCACCGGCACAGGCATCAACAACCCGCATGCCAGGTTCTACCTCAAGAAAATCCGCTACCAGTTGTGAAGACGCATCCTGTACTTCGAAGAGTCCATTTTTAAATTCTTCCGTTTGAAACACATTGGCTCGTTCCTTAAGCTTTAAGGCGTGCGGATAGCCCGCAATATTCTCGGTATGTAAATCCTGGTCAAAAAGAGCAGCAAACAATTCTTTTTTAGTTGTTTTTAAGGTATTTACCCTTAAAACAACGTCAGCTTGCTGGTTTAATGCCGCGATTTCCTCGGTCCAAAGGTCTTCGCCTAATTCCTTCGTGCCAAGTTCATCCAACCAATCAGGGATGGATTCCCTTAGTTTTCTGGTTTGGTTAAAGTCATCAAAACGCCCCTTGATGCGTCTGGTTGGTGTGTTTTCAAAATATTTCCAATCGGGGAGTTTAATGCCCTTTAGAGTTGCCCAAACCGCAAACATACGCCAAAGGTTATCACGGTCAAAAGGTTCCTTCGCCTCTGCGATTGAGGCGTAGAGTCTTTTCCACCTAACGACATCATAGGTTGTTTCGGCAATAAAACCACGGTCGCGACTGCCCCAGCGTTTATCACGTTTTAGAAGTTGTTGTATCACCTTGTCAGCGTACTCCCCATCGTTGAATATTTGGGTAAGCCCGTCAATAACGGCGAAACAAAGGTTGCGGTGTAGTCTCATGTTTTGGTTTTAGTATCGAATATTGTGTATTAAGTATCGAGTATAAAGTACTAAGTATCGAATATTAAGAATTAAGTAATTTGGCTTTTGGCTCACCTTTTTCGCAAGGTCTGCGGCGAACAAGCGACCCACGCCTAAAATTTAGCGTGCAAATATAGCTGAAATTAACTGTATTTTTGGGATAAAATTCGATTCAGTGTATAAGAAATCTATTGGGGTTGTATTAGTTATGATTTTGTTCTGTTGGTCTTGTAGAAACAATAGGCTTTATGATGTTGCCAAACTGAACCCAGAAATGAAAGTTGATATTGAGGTACTGTTACAAGATACTACTTTTAATGTGCGGGCTTTAGAAATAAATAGGAATAAGAACGGGGCTTCATTTGCGCTTACAAATGGTAAAATTGGTACAACCCGCTTAAATGATTTAAAAAAAGTGCATTTGTCGTTAGAATTGATGCACGATACAATCATTCCGAATTTCAGGTCAATGTCAATAACTAATAGAGCGGATTTTGCACTTAGTGTTGCCACACCCGTGCTACTTTACAAAATCGATAATGACTCGATAAAATTGGTTTACACTGAAACTCATGAAAATGCCTTTTACGATTCCATGGATTTTTGGAATGACCAAGAGGGTATTGCCATTGGTGACCCCACCGAAGATTGTATGAGCATCATTATTACGAGGGATGCGGGTAATACTTGGACAAAATTATCCTGTGATAATTTACCTAAGGCGAAAGATGGCGAAGCCGCTTTTGCAGCTAGCGATACAAACATTGCAATTGTAGGCCACCATACCTGGGTAGCAACTGGGGGAGCGGCAAGCCGAATATTGTATTCCCCAGATAAAGGGAGGTCATGGTGGGTTTTTAATACCCCCATAGTTCAAGGTAAGCCCACGACAGGAATTTACAGTATGGATTTCTACGACACTAACAATGGCTTTGCGATTGGCGGCGATTATACCAAACCTGCGGATAGCTCTGCCAATAAAATTAGAACATCAGATGGTGGAAAAACCTGGATACTGGTCGCTGAAAATAAATCACCAGGCTATCGAAGTTGCGTGCAGTACGTGCCAAATGGTAATGCTAAAAAATTAGTGGCCGTTGGATCTAATGGAATCGATTACTCTGCAGATGCCGGAAACTCTTGGCAGCATTTAAGCGATGAAGGATTTTATACCATACGGTTTTTGAATGATAGCGTGGCCTTTGCTGGAGGGAATGGGAGAGTGGCGAAGTTGGAGTTTTCGGGAGAATGAATGAAGGCTTTTTGATGTTAGGATGTTTAGGGCTAGTTTATTTTGGTTTAGAAGACGGAAGATTTGGACTTATGACTTTACGACGTAAGACTTAGGTCTGAAAAACCAAAAAAAGCATTTGCTAATGAGATTCATACTAGAAAACGGACTACCTTCATACTTCGACTGAAATATAGCGCTGACTGGCCTAACGGCAGGTAACGCTAAGTCTGCAGATAAGAACAGTTTTCTGTTGTTATAGTGGATAGATAGAACTGACAAATTCCAGCTGAATTATTTCAAAGACTTACCGCTACAGTGTTACAGAAAACTGCTGACTAAAACTGAGGACTAAATACTCCCAATGGCAATGTAAATCTCAATTCCGTCGTCTTTTGCGTAGTTCCTCTAACATACGTTGTTTGAATTTTTCCTCAGCTACTTTTAACATGATAATCTTTTTAGCTGGAATGGCATTCATAAGATGCTTTAAGAACTCAGTTTCGTTTTTGGTTTTCTGTTCTTCATGGGCAATAATTTCCTGAACTGTTGCTTTAGCTTCAGTTTCTGATAAATTCTCAAAATCCATGTTCCTTTTCTTTAAGGCCATTTGTTGGCGTAGATTTTCCCTGGTGGATTCAAATTCATTATAAACTGGCCAGAATTGCTGCGCCTCTTCTGGAGTTAACTCTAATCTTTCGGTTATGAATGCCACTTTAAGCGACTTGATTCGTTCACGTTTATTTTGCGAAAAACCAGGCGTTATCATTAGTAAAAGAATTAGGGCTACTATAAAATTTTTCATGTTTTTTAATTTAAAATCAATTCTTCAAGGTCAGTGTACAGTAGATAGTTTTCAAGTTGTTCCTCGTCAATCTTTTGATCGATAAAATTTTCCTTAATTAGACTTTCCTCAGGTAATAAATCTGCCAATTCATCATTGGTGAAATCGAAAAACTCCACATAATTTACTATGGATGCAGTTTCTAGATCGTCAAATGCCAGATTAGCTTGTTTCGGGTAAAACAAATTAAATAGCAATAGCAAACAGGCTGCTGCTGCCGCGGCGTAAACGGCTTTTTTCCACTTGATTAACGAAATTACTTCTGGCGTATCCTTATTTTCATTTAAACGCTTAAACATGCGCTCGTCAAACTCTTTAAAATAACTGTCAGGAACTTTAAAACCAGAGTTGTCCAACTTTTCAGATAAATCTACTTGATTTAACAACCTTTCATCAAAGTTGACAAAATAATCATCAGGAGTTTTAAATCCAGACTTTTTAATATTATTTAGTTTTTTGTTTTTCATCTATTCTTTGACAGATAATTTAGGTAATAGTTTAATTTATTTTAGGTCTTCGGTCTTTTCTCTTTTCTCTTTTTTTTTCAAATTTTCAATCTTTCATCAAAAACGCTTCAATTTTTTTTACTGCAATATGATAGGATGCTTTCAAGCCTCCTTCAGAGGTTTCTAGAATATCCGACATTTCCCTGTAGGTAATCTTCTGGAAATATTTCATGTTAAATATCATTTGCTGTTTTTCTGGTAGGGCCGCAATCGCTTTTTGTAATTTCAATTGGATGGCATCGCCCTCAAAATAAACATCTGCCGGTAAATTATCGATAGCGTATTGTTGATAGTCCTCGGTTGAAAAACGCAATCGCTTTGCATTTTTATTGATGTGGGTAATGCTTTCGTTGGTAGCAATGCGATACATCCACGAATATAATTTGCTGTCGCCTTTAAACTTGTCTATATTCTTATAAATTTTAATAAAGGTGTTTTGCAAAACGTCATCAGCGTCATCGTGCGACTTTACAATATGCCGGATGTGCCAATACAATCGCTCCTTATAGCGTTTTAATAGCTCTTTAAAGGCGGTTTCCTTGGTTTTACTGTTCTGTAACTCCTTTATATAGGTTTTTTCCTGTTGCAAAAAATCAACTTTCATATTTGGACTATCAAAAATACCAATGGTTTAATCTAGGTGATGACATTTAATTTTACTTAGGGCTCTAATCTAGGGTTTATGGGGAAGCGGTATTATCTCAAAGATTATATTTGGCCAAATTGAGTTTTCTTTAAAATAACGTTTAAATTCGTCCTTCAATAAAACCTTTTTAGACTTTATTTTAACTGTACGTAAATATAATCCGAAAGATAAAGCTATCTGGAATGGCTTCTTAAGTGTAGCCAAAAACGCAACCTTCCTCTTTGACCGAAATTTTATGGACTACCATAAAGACCGATTTGAGGATTATTCCATAATGGTCTTTAAAAAGGATGAATTGATTGCACTGTTAGCTGCAAATATCTTTGAAAATAAATTATACTCCCACCAAGGGCTTACTTACGGCGGTATAATTTTAAGACCAAATACGTCTCTAATCGAAATTGAATTGATTTTTGAATTGATTCTACGTTTTTTAAAGAAAAATGGGTTTGAAAAACTTATTTTAAAAACCTTTCCTGGTTTATATGCTATTCAACGTAATGAGGAACTGGATTGTATTTTAAATAAGAACAAAGCCTCAATTATCCATCAAAACCTCATTTTTGCAATCGATTATAATTCAAAGTATAAAATATATAAATCAAAACTGAAACGGTATCGAAAATTTGAGTCGGGAAATTTTCAGATAAAAGTAGGGATAGCGGAATTTGAACATTTTTGGAATTTACTATTAGAGCCAAGACTAAACGAAAAGCATAATACCAAACCCGTTCATAGCTTGAATGAAATAAAGGGATTGCATTACGCGTTTCCTAAAAAGATTGTGCAATACAATCTATATCAAGATGAAGAATTACTGGCGGGAATTACCATTTTTAAGACAAAAACAGCAGTGAAATCACAGTACGGAATAGCATCGGAAAAAGGCGAAAAAGTAGGTGCTTTGGATATGTTATTTGTACATTTAATAAACATGTTTAAAGGTGAGAAATTTCAATATTTTTCTATGGGTCGCATTAATGATAGTGCCTTCAAAAATGGATACAATGTGGGTATGCTGAAACAAAAACAGGAATTTGGTTGTGAGCTCCATCTTCAACCCGTTTATGAACTGGTATTGAATGGTTAAATTTCTTGATGTACATAAAATCAACAAAAGATTCGAGACTGATTTTATAGAGGTCTATAAACGTTTTTTAGATTCAGGGCATTATGTTTTAGGCAAGGAGGTTTCTATGTTTGAAACGGCCTTTGCTAAATATTGCGGAACAAAACATTGCATTGGCGTGGCCAATGGTTTGGATGCGCTTACATTGATATTTAGGGGTTATATCCATTTAGGGAAACTTAAATCGGGTGATAAGGTGATGGTCCCTTCCAATACCTACATTGCAAGTATTCTTGCGGTGATCAATGCGGGTCTAAAACCCGTTTTTGTTGAACCAGATGATCAAACATTTAATATTTCGCCTTCTGAAATTTTAAAACATCTTGATTCAGAGGTAAAGGCTATTCTCGTCGTTCATCTATATGGACAGTTAGCCGATATGAATACCATAAACGCTATTGCTGAAGACCGCGGACTTTTAGTTATTGAAGATGCGGCCCAAGCCCATGGTGCGGTGGCCAATTCCAATGAACAAAAAACACATTTCAAAGAGCTAAAGCCAAAGGCCAATAGTCAAAGGTCAAAGGCTGTTGCTAAGAAAGCTGGAAATCTTAGTAATGCTGCTGGATTTAGTTTTTATCCTACCAAAAACCTCGGGTCGCTTGGCGATGCAGGGGCGGTGACGACCAATGATGATGATTTAGCTGAAACCATAAAGCTTTCGCGAAATTATGGAAGTTCAAAGAAATATATTAATGACATTATCGGTTATAACAGTAGGCTGGATGAACTCCAGGCAGCTTTTTTAAATGTCAAACTTAACTATCTTGATTCGGATAATGAAAGACGACGCGAAATAGCCAAAAGCTATTTGTCAGGAATCGACAATCCCAAAATTCAATTGCCTTTTTACAACGGCTCTGGGAATCATGTTTTCCATCTTTTTGTGGTTCGGGTTTCAAATCGAAAATATTTTATGAAATATTTAGATAAATCCCATGTCGGTTATTTAATTCATTATCCAATTGCCCCGTCAAAACAAAAAGCATTATTAGAATATCATACTATAAGCCAGCCCATCACTGGTAGAATCCATGATACTGTAATTAGCTTACCACTTAGTCCAATTATGGAGGAAGCTGAAATCATTAGGGTGATTAGTGTTTTAAATGCTTACGTGCCTCCTCCATAATAGTTTTTTGAAATAAATATTCATAAATAGAAAATGAATTATATAACTGACTAAGTATGCTATGGCCATACCTTTAAAGCCAAATTTTTGAGTAAAAATCAGGCTTAAACAGAAAAAGACCACACTCCATCCAACTTGAACAATTATGTAGGTTTTTACATGAACTTTTGCTAAAATTAAATTTCCCAAGATCCAACTATTAATTTTAATGATATCGCCAATAATTTGAAAGATTAGCATTGTTGAAATTATTAGAAACTCTTCAGAATAGACTAAAGAAATTAAAAACTCCCTCCCAAGAATAATAAGTATGCCAGCGGCGAGTGAAATAGGAATTGTTATTTTCCAAATATTGAAGATTTCTTTTTTTAAATGTCTTGTATTAAGCTTAGAGAAAGTTGGTAATAAGTAAAAACCAAATGCTGAGGTCAGAACTGATACAAATACAACTGATAACCTCCATAGTGCTTCCCAATAACCTGTGTACTCAATGCCTAAAAAAAGATTTAGATATTTTCGAGTTGCTATCAAAGTAATGGCCAAAGAAAGCGTACCCACAATGCTCATCATGGAAAATTTAGTTAATTGGGTAAACTCTACTTTTCTGATTTTATCTTTAAACCAATACGCTTTAAACGGGTTTTTAAAAACGAAGATGAAGAATATAAAAAGACTAATGAATTGAGCGAGTGCTAGATATAACAAAACACCTTTAAGCTTGTAATTGTATATAAGGTATAAACCCAGTAAAGAGCTAAGTAGATTAGCGGTAATGGTAATAACAGTAAACTTTTTTATGGCTTTGAGCCCATTCAATACAGACATACCCGAGGTGTATAATACCATTGGAAAAAGACTGATGCCAATTAAAATGAAATACCTAGAGAGATTTTCAAACCCAGTTAAATATTGAAATATGGATTCGTAGAATATTAAGATTACAATTGCAAGAGCAATAGACAGCATTAACTGTAATTTAAATATAGTACTTATAAATCTCGATAATCTTTCAGGAGATTCACTGTGCTCTGAAACGTATCTTACAATGCCTTTATCAAATCCAAACTGCCCTAGTGATAGACCAATTTTTAAAAAATCCTTTACTTGCCCAACTAAAGCAAAACCTTCTGCACCTATAAATACAGCAATAAACTTATTGGTAAATAGACCAAGGGTCATTTTAACCACGGTGTTAATTCCTGATAGTAACGAAACCTTAAGAAAATTCATTAATCATTTTTAAAGTCTGGCCATTCGTTGAAGGCACGACCCGTTATTGCCTTCAAACTTAAAACGTCTTCTTCTAATAGATTTTTTAGCATTTTTCGCTTATCTGCATAAATACTAGGCATGGTTTTATTAGTTTGCATAATCCTTAGAATAAAATCCAGTATTGTATTTTTATATTTTCTTCTAATTGATTTAGGGATGAAATGCTTTACTATATCCCGTGATTGACTTTTGTTAAGTGCAAAAATCCTTATTTTTCTATAGAGTTTTGGAAACCTCAATTTCACGGTTTTATTCATTTTCATGTCTGGAAGTTCGTCCAGCTCTTTAAGGCCTAAAAAATTAAAACAGGAGTTGATGGTCTCGAGCTGATTTTCTATTAATTCTTCAAAAGTGATAATTTTTATATTTTCAGTTTTGAATGTATTGAAATATTTTTCTACCCATTTTCCGTACAAACTATATTGATAATAGTTTTTAACATTGTACTCTGGCAATAAATCACTTGTTTTTGGTGCTTTCGACTTATTTTTTAAAATTGCTGTATCAAAATCTGAATCCTCACTGCCAAGACTCTTCAAATAGTTATAGTGGGATATGGTTCTATCAATAGGATTTCTTAATATGAGAATGAACTTGGCGTCTATACTGCCGTATTTTTTTAAGTTAGCTTTAAATTCATCAAAGTAGAAGTACCCAGTGCTTGATTCACCGTGATACTTGTAATTTTTAGAAAAATCAAAGTTCTTTAAGTAAGCTTGGATTTTTTCCTTGTCATTAAGGTTTATATCTGGTGAAGAAAAGAAGTGTGGTTCTTTTCGATTAGCCATATTTACATCAGGGTGTAATTTTAATAATTCATGTAATGTACTTGTACCAGACTTAGCCGCACCGGGAATAAAAAGATTTATTTTTCTTAATTTTTTATACATGAATTGCCGTAACTGTTTTAAGTGTTTATAAAATTGCACTTCAGTTAAATAAACGTCTTTTAATCTTAAATTGTTCTAAACAAAATTCAAATATATTATTAAATGAAGTGCCGTTTAATATCATTCAATAACAATTTAATTACTTGAAGGTTTTACCATTAAAAATGTATTTTCGCTCTTTAGTTCTCAAATTAATCTAAAACCATTAACTAAATTAATGAAAAGGAATTGTGAGTTGATTATTGATGATAAGCCTTTTGAGTTTGAAGTGCAAGGAAATTTTACCTGGGGTAAAAATCAAACATTGTTTAAAAAAAAAGACAATGTAATTTCAAAATCAAATTGGTACAACAAGGGTTATTCCGTTGTTAAGGCATTTAATGATAAAGATTTTGAACGCTTGAGGACTTCAATCGGAGATATTGTTAAAAAAGCGTTATTGATTAATAAAATTCCTTTTGATAAAGATAAGTTTAAGCTCGAAGATTACCATAATCTGGCAAACTCCAATGAATTACATAACAAAGTAATAGAAATAACCAGAAACTTAGAAAATCAGGATTTTGATTTTGATATCGATGCACTGGCACAAAGATTCGGAGAAATTCTTGATTGTGAATTAACCTCATGGATTGAAGAGTTGGGTAAATCCCACGTACAGCTCAGAATAAGTAGACCAGACTCATTAGATATTAACCCTCCCCACAGAGATGGATATTTGAGTTACTGGGAAAACATAATTAATATTTGGATTCCCATTGTGGGCTGTAATCAATATTCTTCGCTACCCTTAATACCAGGTAGTCATCTAATTCCTGAAAATGAGATCTTACGAACACAGAGTAAAGGTGCCATAATAAACGGAAATCGTTATTACGTTCCTTGCATCTTAGCGACTAAGTTTGGAGCTCTTAAAATGATTAGACCAAACCCAAAGGAAGGTGAAGCATTAATATTTACTCCATATCTCATTCATGGTGCTGCTATAAACCAAAATAAAAACATTACGAGAATGTCATTGGAACTTAGGTTTCCGAAGGTTTAACCTTGATAAAAATTAAGATATTGTTTGGCACAAACCGAATGGTTGTGATATTGCTCAACAAAATGTCTTGCATTTTTAGAGATTTCCAAGATTTTTTTTGGGTTTTCAATAAGCCAGACGAGTTTTTCAGCAACTTTTTCCTCATTTGGTAAAGCATTTATTGCAACTTTATCTTCTTCTAGATTATAATAATCAAGCCATTCCTTTTCAGCTCCAGTAAAAACCACTTTGCCTTTTGCCATAGCTTCAAGCGCATTATATCCTTGATCATAAGCATATACTTGGTCCAATAGAATATGCGCACAATCAAATGCTAATATGTAGTCTTTGTAAGGTAAATTTTCAACCGTAATAATTTCTATCTTATGGCTAAGTTTAACTTTAACAATATTTAAAGCCCTTTCAAATATATCATTACCTTTTTTATAATAGTTGCGTCTATTGATACCGTGAAAAATGACAATCTTATCCTTAATCTCTATTTCCTGAAATTTAATTTTCTCAGTATTTATGGCGTGGGGTATCATGCCTAAATGTTTATCATTTCCTTTTAAGGGTAAAAAATAGTCAAGGTCACAGGATATCACGCCTACTATATTCTTATATAGATGCTCGTGGAGCTTTATAAAATCAGGTCTTAAATACTTTAATCCCAAAGAAAAGTCAGATTTATTTACTCTACCTTCAAAATATGGCGTTAAGATTGAATATCTAAATTTTTTGTCGAATGCATATTTAACGCTTGTAAAATCAGTACCACAGGATAATAAAAATGGTTTACCGTTCCATTTTATCAAAAGATTGAAGATTTCTTCTTCTATTTTTGGTAAACATAGAAACGGAGATTCATTAACAAATTGCACAACATCAAAACCCTTTAATAAATGATGCTTACTCTTAATTTGTTTTAAAACCTCTTTAGAGTAAATATCTGAATTAAAAATTCTGTAATAAAGCGCTTTAATTTTTTTATTTATTCCCGATTGAAACTTGTGATTTATTTCAATATCCACATCAACCTTTTTAAATCCATCAGTCAGCCCGAGCACTATAGCCTCATGCCCCAATTCTACTAATCCCTCCTTTAAGGATTTATGGGTTCGATTATATTCACCAACTAGAAGTATTCGCATTTAGATTATATTTGGATTTAATTCTAATTATATATTAGAAATATTAAAATTACGTTCTGCTATAATTTACAGCAGGTAATTGAAATTTAAATATAGCGAGTAAAAGTTGAAATGAAATCGACAATTGACCAAATTAAATTATTGAATATTCCGAAAGTTCACGACCATAGGGGCAAGATTGCTGTAGTGGAGAATGATACAATTCCATTTTTAATTAAGAGGGTTTACTATCTATATGATATTCCAACTGACGCCTATAGAGGGGGGCATGCCCATAGAGAACAAAAGTCTCTGCTCATCGCATTGAGTGGAAGTTTTGAAGTAATTGTTAAGGACGGAAAAAAAACTCAAAGAATTGTGTTGAACAAGGCTGATAAAGGATTATTCATACCCTCAGGTATTTGGAGGGAAATAGAAAATTTTTCTTCTGGCTCAGTGTGTTTAGTGCTTGCATCTACTATTTTTAATGAGCAAGATTATATTAGAAATTATGAGTCTTATATTTCTGAAAAACCTGATTATTAGTTTTTTTTAAAAATTTACAGTTAATTTCTAGACTTGAAATGAAGGTAGCGATAGTTGGAATATCTTTAGCTAGAGGTGGTGCGGAGCGTTCTATGGCCATGCAATCCAGAATGCTTACTGAAATGGGTTTTGAAGTTCACCTTATTGTTCTTAATGATGCCATTTCGTATGAATTTTGTGGTAGGATTTTTAATCTTGGAAAACTGAAAACATCTCAAGAGAATAATTTAAGGCGATTTTTACGTATTAGAAAATTAAAAAATTACTTAAAGGTTAAAGAGATAGAAGTCGTGATTGACCATAGGCCTAAGAATAATTTCAAAAAAGAAATATTTTATGCCAACTATATATACCACGGTATTAAAACAATCTACGTTACACACAATGTAAACCAAGTATTACTCAACAAACAGGGAACAAGTATTTTTTTTAAAAGAATTCACAAATATCCGGAATTAAATGTAGCGGTCTCTAAATATATTGAGAGAGAGGTTCTAAATAAAAACGGAATACCAAATACAAAAACAATTCATAATGCTTTTGACGATAAATGGAAAAATCAAAAATTTGAACTACCACAGTTAATTAAATCCAAGACCTACATTTTAGCATATGGTCGCATTGATGATGAACATAAAGATTATAAATTCCTACTAAATTCCTATATGGAATCCCAGCTTTGGAAGCGTAATGTCTTTTTAATTATTTTAGGGGAGGGCCCCGATAAAAACGCTCTTATGGATTTGGCAAAGTCACTTGGTTTAAGTGATTTCATCGTATTCATTAATTATATATCTCAGCCATTTGAAATTGTTAAAAAAAGTAAATACGTAACACTTACTAGTCGTTATGAGGGATTTCCCATGGTTCTTGTTGAATCCCTTTCATTAGGCATACCTGTAATCTCTTTAGATATTAAATCAGGACCAAACGAAATTATCAAGCATGGAGTAAATGGGCTATTAGTAGAAAGCAGAAATGAAAAGGATTTTGCTAAAGCTATGATTGCCATGTTCGATGATGAGGATTTATATAATTATTGCAGGTCCAATTCAAAAAAGTCCATAGAACAGTTTTCAATGAAACATATCAGTGAACTATGGGCTCAATCATTAAATTCTATTAAGTAAGTACGTTCTATCTAAACGCACTTAAATAATATCCCTTTTTCACCATGTAATTTTGAACTATTTTAGTTTGCCTAAGTATTGTAGAGGGGAAATAACCTAACACCCTACGTTTTAAATTCAAATTTTTTTTATCAACTTTATCCATAATTTGGATATAGGTGTTATAATTTCCTTTTGCCTTTTGTTGTATTGCAAAAGAAAAACGATTGTAATCCATGTATTTTTTTAAGCTTTCATTTATGGTCTCTTCTACAGTGAATTTTTCAAAAATTTTCTGGCGGTCAAGCAGTTTTTTAGATTTAGATAAGTGATAGTTAGCACCAAATATCCTTGTAGAGCTAATCTTAGATGAAAACGCAATTTTTTCCTCCAGGGCAATAGATATCCATAAATCGGTATCTTGACCAGAGTGTATATTTTGATCAAAGCCGCCTTTTTGCTCTAGTAAAGTTTTAGGTATCGCTAATGCGGAAGTCCAGGCTATAGGATCAATCAGACTGTTTTCAAAATAATTTGGGACTATTCCTCTAAAATTTTCGGGAAGCTTATTAAACTTAGCCTTTACCGTATGCTTACCGAAATAGTCTTTCTCATAGGCCTTACAGTACATTCCACAATTAGGAAAGTCTCTTATCAATTTCTTTAAATCTTCTAAATGGTGGTCATACCAGATATCATCGGCGTCCAGAAAAGCGATATAATCCGCTTTAGCTTTTTCAATCCCCAAATTCCTAGCGTACGAAACACCTTTATTTTCAATAGAATAGATGGTGATACGCTCATCTCTTATGGATTTGGACTTTAGCAAACTATTATCGTTAGAGCCATCATTAACTATGATGACCTCAAAATCTTGAAAGGTTTGCTCTAACACACTTGTCAATGTCCTTACTATTTCATTCTCCTTATTGTATAAAGGAATCACTATGGAAAAGAAAGGTATCATAAGCCTTTATATTTGTAGCATATATACCCAATCTTATAAAATTGTAGCAGTTTAATTGATGGCTTTCTACTCAAAAGATTCTTTCTCATTAATGGTTTTAGACATTTATAGACGAACGAAAATACACCCGTTAATCGATTATTCTTGAGTTTTATAAATAAACTCAATAAGTCGTTTTGATGGGTATCGATTTTCCCTTGTTCGTGCAGTTTTAAAAGTGTTTCCGCGGCCTGCTCCTTTTTGTTCAGATAAATCCCACTTTCTTCCAACCCCATATGGTATACTTCATTATTTATATGGTTTACCTTGCAATTATTGGTTTTTAGCAAGCTGCCAAAGTAATTGTCTAGGCCATATCCATAATGTTCAATCATAGAGTTCAATTTAATGAAATTGGATTTTCGACACATAAAATTTGCTGATATTATCATTTTATAAGGGCTTCTATTCCTAACCCTAGCCTCAACATATTCATTTTTTAGACCGTAGCGCCATCTTAATTCGTGCCCTCTGGTAGGCTTTGTTTTTTTATAGGCAAATCCGCCAAATACAAAGTCAAAGTTATTTTCAACTTCATTGAGATAATTGTCAATATATTTTTCTTGTTTTGGCATAACGTCGGCATCCAAGAACAGTAGCCAATCGTATTTGGCGCTTTCCGCCAAAAGTTGTCTATTGGCTGTTCTTCCCAAGTTCACTTCATTAGTGTCTAATCGAATATACTCCAAATTTGTTAAGGCTAATTTTTCTTTTAGATATTCGTCATGTGATGCATCATCACGGCATATAATTTCAAACGGAACCTTAGATAATATAAGCTGCTGATGCAGCTCTTCAACCAAAGGCCCAACATCAACATTGAAAATAGGAATCAAAACCGAAATCATAAGTGCTAAAATAAGCACTTAAATTTATAAATTGTCAATTCATAATATCAACCTTATGGACAGCCACGGCTTAAAGCAAATAATAGAAATAATTTATATAATATAAAAGTAGAACTCTCCGAACTTAAGTGTCAGTAAAATTCGACCAAGGATAACATTGGCTATTTTTATATAGATAATATTCTACCTGAGACTATAGCGAAAAAATGCTCCCATATATTTTTAAAACCGAGTGGGATGAGATGCCTCAAAAGTATGGGGGAGCACAAGTATATTTCGGCTCAAAAGGATAAGCATGATAGTTTTTTAGAAGAAGTTATATATGTATTTTAAGATAAAAAAATCGTAAGACTTACTGCAGAAATCTGTGAAATTGACCAATTATATGCTGATGGTTCACTTTATGCCAGAGGCCTGTCATTAATGGCCAAAGATAATTTTCTACATCCCCATTTAGATAATTCCCATGACGCAGAACGACATCGCTGGCGTGTTTTAAACTTTTTGTATTATGTCACGCCGGATTGGCAATTAGATAATGGTGGCAATTTGAAGCTTTGGCCAAATGGACCAGACCAAGAGCCTCTGACAATAGAGAGTAAATTTAATCGCTTACTGGTCATGGCAACTCATGATAGCTCTTGGCATTCGGTTAATGAGGTCAAGATTAATAAAGCATGATGTTGCATATGAAATCATTATTTTTCAAAAAATGCACTAAAGGCTACAGATAAATTTCACGTTACCAAATTTAAGGGTCGCCCTAACGACGCGCTTACAAACTTTGTTTTGGATTTAGATTTCAGTCTGAGAATGATGCTACGAAAGTTTTTAAAAAAGGAATCCGAAAAAATCCGCATATTTATAAAAAATAAGACGAGTAAAATGTTCATTAAAAATCAAAGCTTCCAATTTTCAGATTAAAAACTGATGGAATTGATTTAGAATAAGCTATTTAATAGTAAATAACATTATTTGGCATGAAATTAGTTTTCATAGATTAAAACTGAAAATTGACCGTTATGACTTTCAGATTACTACTTTATATGAGTCTTGTTGCCCAAATAAGTCTCGCCCAGAATATCTTTCACGTAGTTCCAGATGGTAAACTGTTGGAGGGTAATGCCATATCATCAAAGGGGTCAATAAACAATCCATGGAATTTACAAATCGCGCTAAACCATCCAAAAGCTTTAAAGCCTGGCGATACAATTTTCCTTCATGGAGGTATTTATAACGGTCGGTTTACGAGCAAATTAAAAGGCACGAAGGATAAGCGAATCACCGTGATACCATATAATTCTCAAAAAGTTATACTTAACGGAAATATTAAATCCCAACAAGATGGAGTGTTGATTGTAAAAGGGCCTTACGTTGACTTTGTCGATTTAGAAATTACCTGGTTAGGCGATTTTTCCAGAAACCAAAATGACCCTGATTTTCAGGTTTGCGCCGGTTTGGTTCATTTGTCTGGTGTGGACTGTAGATTTTACGGTTTGAAAATCCACGACAATCCTGGTTTAGGCATTGGTTTTTGGAAACATGGAGGCGCAAGTGTTGTAGAAAACTGTATTATTTACAATAACGGTTTTATTTCAAAGGATGGGAAGGGAAGGGGTGAAGGTATTTACGTTCAGAATAAAAGTGACCAGATAAAATACATTCGTAACACTATTATTTATAACAATTACTATAAAGGTGTTGAGGTCTGGTCGGCCGGAAAGCGTAAGGATTTTGAATTTGTCAAAAATATAACACTTGACGGCAACATTATCTTTAATAGCGGTTCTCCGAGTCCGCGTTTTGTTGATAATGTTATCGTTGCATCGGCGGATCGAAACGGAATTAACATCGCAAAAAAGATTGTGCTTAAGAATAATGTGCTTTATCATAATACCGATGATGGTTCGGGTAAACTAATAGGCGATGCAGCATCTCTTACACTTGGCTTCAACAAAAATGCTCCAGTTGAAGATATAACCGTTGAAAATAACATCATTACCGGTGGATATAATGGATTGCGTTTTCTTTATGTAAAGTCAATGATTTTCAGTAATAATCATATTTTCTCTGGAAATTTTCAAATCGGGACAACGGTAAAGCAATATCATGAGAATTGGGACTTGAAGCATAACATTTATTATACTAATAGAAAAAAACCATTCCGAATTCCTAGGGTAAAGGATTTTTCATTACAAAGCTGGCAGAAAGAATATAAATTTGATAATAACAGTTCTATAAGACCGTTTTCAGCGTTTAAGGATTTCAATGAGACAAGAGTAATTCAGCACAAAAAGGATAAAAATAGGTTTAACCTAGCTGTATTTTCCAGTGGTAGGGATTCTGTTTCCATCGATGTTTCAAAGTTTAAAAGCGATATCGGTATTGGCGACACTTACAAAGTGATTGATATTGAAAACCCTGATATCATATTAAAAACAGCTCAGGTTTCAGAAGATTTAAAAGTTGAAATTCCCATGGATTCTAAAGCGTTCCAAAAACCGCTAAACAATGATAGAGCCATTAAAACACTTGATAATTTTGGTGTTTTTCAAATTGAGTTTGAAAAGAAAAATAAAGTCCGTCAAAAGAGATCATTTTTTAAAAGAATTTTGGATGCCCTCGGTATTTAGTTGTTTTTGGATGCAATAATTACGATTTCGTTTTTATTTAGCCCGTAGTAATCAGTTTTTTCGTAATCTTTAAAAACGTTTAATTTCAACTTCAAAACCTATATTTTTAATCTACGGGTTAATTCCTCAGCTGAATAAATTCTTACATAATCTTGCTGGCCAAAGTGGTGTTTATGTGCTTCTGGGCTTTTTACAGCATAGTTTTCGTATATCTTACCTTTTTTAAATGGGGTTTGGATGTATGCTTGTCCGCCATGTTATAAAACTCGATACAGTTCAGACATTGCTTTAGTATCGCTTTCAATATGTTCTAGGATATGGTAACAGATGATGGTGTCAAAAGTTTCACTTTCCTTCTCGATTGTGTTAATATTGTAGCGATATCCGGTTAAAAACGCATTCTTAAAATCAGAGCTGAAATATTTCACATCATTTTGTTTTTTGATTTAGTGATAGAGACATCGCGATGGTGAGAGTTGTAAAATCTTATCCTTAAATTTTTTGTTCTTATCAGTGGAAGGTGTAATCTTCTAATTCTCGAGAGACTTCCGCATGAAGGATACTTGCAATCACTATTTTTAAATACATAAATATGCGGAGTTTGGTTTTGCATATTGAGCATAGAAGCCTATATCCGATATAAATGGAGCTAAGTAATTTTCGAAGTTGTAGCTCATGTTTTATGAGCACATCGCTCCCCAAGGTGCTTTAATAAAATGTTCTAGCCAACTATAGACGCTTTTGCACTACTTCAAAAACCTTATTCTCATCGCACTTTAAGGTTTTACTTGGATATTTTAATAGCAAGGCATAGTCGTGGGTGGCCATAAGGATTGTATTGCCGTTTTTATTGATATCCTGTAGCACTTCCATAACCTCAATGCTGGTCTGTGGGTCAAGGTTTCCGGTAGGCTCATCTGCAAGAATTAGTTCTGGCTCGTTCAATAACGCTCTGGCTATGGCAATACGTTGTTGCTCACCACCGGAGAGTTCGTGTGGAAATTTGAATCCCTTTGTTTTCATCGCCACCTTGTTCAACACCTTTTCAATGCGGTCATTAATTTTATCCTTTTCCTTCCAGCCTGTAGCTTTTAGTACAAATTCAAGATTTTGATTAATGGTTCTATCGGGTAAAAGTTTAAAGTCCTGAAAAACAATGCCTAACTTACGTCGTAAAAATGGAATGTCATTTTCTGTCATTGTGTGTAACTTATAATCTACAACTTCACCCTCACCTTCGGTAAGTTGCAAGTCGCCGTACAAGGTTTTCATAAAACTACTTTTCCCACTTCCCGTTTTGCCGATAAGATACACAAAATCGCCTTTTTGCATTTCAAAATTCACATTAGTCAGTACCATGCTATCCCCTTGATAAATAGCGACATTTTTTAGTTGTAAAATGGTTTCAGGCATAAAGCGATCTTTGCGTTAACATTAACTTATGGTAAAAGTATTACTATCTAATTAAAAGCTCAAAAGAAGCATTGAAATTTTGATTAAGAATAGACTAAGTGCTATGGGCCGTTTAAATAAAAAATTGATGAGTTTAAGGTTTAATAAAGCCGTTATCTTTTAAGCTTGAGTTAATCTATTATGCTTTTTAACTTACCAGCGTGCTTATTAAAATTTAAGCGTGAAAATTTATAATATTTTGGTCACTTTATTACAGACAAACTCTAAAAACCGCTCATCATCCTCATTAAAAGGGTCAGGGCTCTCGGAGTCTATGTCAATTTGGCCAATATTTTCCCCATTTACGAAAATGGGAATTACAATTTCAGATTTAACCGAAATACTACAGGCAATGTAATTATCCTGGGCCGAAACATCAGGAACCACAAAATTCTTATTTGAAACGGCCACTTGTCCGCAAATACCTTTTCCGAAGGGTATAATTGTGTGATCAGTTGGAGCACCTACGTAAGGCCCCAGTTTTAACTCGTCTTTATTGCCATTCTTAAAGTAAAACCCTACCCAGTTGTAGTGGTTTATGTTTTTTTCCAACAACTTGCAAATTAGTAAAAGTATTTGGTTAGTTGAAATTGAGTCTTCTGATACAATGGTTTCTATTTGTGGCTTTAAATATTCAAATTTCATATTTGTAATTTTCGGTAAAAGTATCTAAAAACGTTAATGGATAAATTCATTTTATATAAATTTAACGCCAACATATTTTTAAGGGTTGAAAAATCTAATTATTAAATATAAATCGGTCATCAAATTTATTTTGACCTTTCTAGCCGTTTATTTGTTCTTGTCTTATACTTATAAATTGTATTTGGATTATTCAGATGGAACTATTTACTATCCAGATTATATTACCAATTTAGTCGCCAGGCAGAATGATTTGATTTTGGGTAGTTTGGATTATAGGGCCAATTCAATACCACATCCATATGAACCTTCAATGAAGGTTATAGTTAATGAAAAATATGTAGCTAGGATTATAGAGGGCTGTAATTCTGTAAGTGTGATTATACTATTTGCGGCTTTTATAATTGCTTTTGCAAGTGAATTTAAACTTACATTTTTTTACATTTTGGCTGGGAGCGCATTAATTTGGGGCATTAATTTGTTTAGAATTACAATACTGGTAATAGGTCTTTACAATTATCCTTGGCGTCGTGACACATTACATTCGGTTATTTTTCCGTTGATTATTTACGGTTTTGTGTTTTTGCTCTGGATGCTTTGGGTGAACCGGTTTTCTAAAGTGCAAAAAACAAATGCGTAGTCCCATATCCTACATGCTATTATTGATACTCTTTGGATTACTGGTTTTAATCAGGGCATTTGAGAACGAATTGTTTTACGACCCTTATTTGATTTTTTTTCAAAATGACTATTTATACATAGACTCTCCAAACCGTGAGACTGCAAAGCTTACCCTTTATACCTCTATACGCTATATTCTAAATTCGGTTATTTCATTGGGGATTATTTATTTGTTTTTTAAGGATAGGTCAATTGTTAAATTTTCTTCAATTATTTATGTTGTGGCCTATCTCATCTTAATTTCAATATTCTTGTATTTCGTGATACATCCGCGGCAGGAAGATTATTATTTGTTTTTCAGCTTTAGGCGTTTTCTCATTCAACCTATTCTTCTTTTACTCTTACTGCCAGCTTTTTACTATTACAAGTTGAAACGTCCAGGGTCAAAAAAATCTTAAAATAAGCATCATGTGGCCTTTACTTGTTTACCTTTGCATCATGCTGAAGAAATTATCGTATCAGGGTCTTTCAATGCTTATGGCTATTTTGGTCGTAACATCCTCGACTTCTTTTGCGTTAGAACAGCATTTCTGTAAAGGCCATCTTGTTGATTACTCCTTCTTTCAAAAGGTTGTATCCTGTGGCATGGAAATGGAAGAACCGACTAAAGGTGTAAATCCTGAAATTGGTAAAACAGGTTGTTGTAAAAATGAAAATCTTATTGTTGAAGGGCAAGATGAGCTACAGATAACTTTCGAGAATTTAAGCGTTGACCAACAATTTGTTATTGTAAGGCACGCGGCAGTGTCCTCAATGTTTACCTACGCTTCAGTATTACCTCCACTCGTTATAGAATCCCCACCTCCTGATTTGGAAAGGGATTTTCAAATACTTTTCCAGACCTTCATTATTTGAAATTCTTATTGTTTTTTTATTAGTCCTGCGTTTCTAACGTTTTGGACCAAGCGTGTTTAGCATTATTTGTAGATTAAGGCTAGATAATTAGAAGTATAACAAATTCAAATAAATCAAAATCAAAAATTTTTTTCAACAATGGGCTGAGTCGGCCTATACTTCAGTTGGTTTTTTCTGGATGGCACTTTGGGCGTTTATATTGGGATATATTATCAGCAGTATGATACAGATTTTTGTAACCGAAAAAAGGATGCAAAAAACAATGGGCAAGAATGAAACTAAGAGTGTATGGCTTGGAGCCTTTTTCGGTTTTATTAGCAGTTCTTGCAGTTTTGCAGCACTTGCAAGCGCGAAGTCACTTTTTAAAAAGGGAGCAAGCTTTGTTGCATCTATGGCTTTTTTATTGGCATCTACAAATCTGGTCATTGAGTTGGGAATTATCATTTCTATTTTTTTGGGATGGCAATTCGTTGTAGGGGAGTATTTAGGGGGTCTCTTGCTTATAATTATATGTTGGATGCTTATTGGCGTGATTAACCCGAAGGAACTGATTAAAAAGGCTAGGAAAAACATCGAGGGAAAAAGCGATGGGAAAGGCCGGGATTCAAAAAACTGGAAAGAGCAAATACTCAGGGAGGATAGCTGGTCTAAGGTGGCCAAAACCTATAAAATGGAATGGCAGATGGTATGGAAGGATGTAACCGTAGGTTTCACCATCGCTGGCATCGTTGCCGCATTTGTGCCAAATTCTTTTTTCCAAACGCTTTTTACAAACAGTGGCCAAGGTAAAATACATTTTACGTTCCTCGAAATTCTAGAACATGTTGTAGTAGGTCCAGTTGCTGCTTTTATGACTTTTATTGGTTCTATGGGAAATATACCACTTGCTGCCTTGTTATTTGGTAAAGGGGTAAGCTTTGCTGGCGTAATGGCATTTATATTTAGTGATTTGGTTGTATTTCCGGTACTCAGGATTAATGCAAAATACTACGGTTGGAAAATGTCCCTTTTCATCTTATTCATTCTATTTATAGCACTGGTAGGTACTGCAATTACCCTTCATTATGTTTTTGATGTATTTAACATCCTACCAAACCCATCCCAAGTAAAAATTCAAAACATCGCGTATTTTAAATTTGATTATACCTTTTATTTAAACTTAATTTTCATTTTAATTTCATCTTATCTCATTTATCTAGGCTTTTTTAAGAAAAAAAATATCAAACCCACTATGAGTGAAATGGCGCCCAAGAGTAAACTATTAGAGACCGTCTTAACATACGCCGCTTATGTTTGTTACATCTGGTTAGTGGGAGGTCTTCTCATAAAATTTATAATATTATGACATACGAATATAAAATAACAGGAATGACCTGTAATGGTTGCGTGGCTTCGGTAGAGAAGAAGCTATCGGAAATTGAAAATATTAATAAGGTTTCTGCCGATTTAGAATCCTCAAAAGTTAAAATTGTGGCCTCGCATGAGGTTGACTTTAACATGTTAACACGTGCCTTGACCGAAAAATATAGCTTAGAGAAAGAAGAGGAGCAGAACATTTTTTCAACACAACGTAAAACAAACACGAAAGAGACATCAGAGTTGCAACAGCTTTTCCCATTGTTTTTAATTTTTGCATTTATCACGGGAGCGTCAATTTTACTAAATATTAGCCCGTTCGATTTTGAAAATGCCATGCTGGATTTTATGGGTCTTTTTTATGTGGTATTTAGTTTTTTCAAGTTTTTAGACCTGAAAGGATTTCCAAAATCGTTTGCAATGTATGACCCACTGGCAAAAGCCCTACCGGTTTATGGTTGGGTCTATCCATTTATGGAATTAGGATTGGGGCTGCTGTTTTTAATGCGTTTTCAGGTTCCGGTGGCGCTTATTACCACTTTAATAATCTTAGGAATCACTACAATTGGTGTAACAAAAGCTCTTTTGGGTAAAGACTCGATTCAATGTGCTTGTTTAGGTACCGCCTTGAAATTACCAATGACCAAGGCCACATTTATTGAAAATACAATAATGATTACAATGGCAATCATTATGATTTTTAAATTGAATGTATTATGAAGTATTTAATAAGTGTATTCATGCTCGTGACTTATCTAGTTGCATCACAAGATGAGGTTACTGGGGTGATTTTTGAGGAAAATTCAGATAATCAGGTAATGCCGTTGGCGGGTGCCAATGTATTTTGGTTGAATTCTAACATTGGGGATATTACCGATATCGATGGAAAATTCAAAATTCCTTATAAGGAAGAATACAATCAACTTGTTATAAGTTACGTCGGTTTTAAAACAGATACGCTTACCATTAACGCGCCAACATACATTGAGCATAGTCTGCAAGCCTCAAGTGCATTGGATGAGGTGACCATTACTTCAAGAAACCAAACAACAACCAAGTCGTATTTAAGCGCCGAGAATATGTCTACCATAAGTAGTGACGAATTGCTCAAAGCCGCGTGCTGTAACCTATCAGAAAGTTTCGAGACCAATCCTTCAATAGATGTCAATTTTGCCGATGCCGTTACCGGAACCAAGCAAATTAGAATGCTGGGCCTAACCAATAGATATATTTTAATTACCACAGAGAATATACCTTCAATCCGCGGTGCATCACAAGCCTATGGTTTAAGTTATATTCCGGGAACTTGGGTAGAGAGCATTCAAATAACCAAGGGAGCCGGTAGTGTGGTCAATGGCTTTGAAAGTATTGCCGGGCAGATTAATACCGAGCTCCAAAAACCCTCAAGCGACGATGATATTTTTATCAACCTTTATGCGGCTACTAGTGAGCGGTTAGAAATTAATACGCATGTGAATACTCAAATAGGCGAAAAATTGCATACCGGTGTATATCTTCACGGGAGCACGCAACGGGCAACGCATGATGTTAACAATGATGGTTTTTTAGACATGCCAAAGTACAATCACATTAATTTTATGAATCGCTGGCAATACACAGATGCTGAAAATGGTTTCGTAAGTTTTGTAAATTTTAGATACCTTAATGATTATAAGCAATCAGGCCAACTTAGCTTTGATCCAGATACGACTAACTTAAGTTTTGGAAATGAGCCTTCATCCATAGATACTGATGAGGCTTGGGGAAGTGAGATGAAAACTAACCGATTTGACTTCTCCTCAAAGTTAGGTTATGTAAATCCAGACATCCCATGGCAAAGTTTAGGTATTCAATTTGCTTATAGTTACCATAACCAAGATTCTTACTTTGGAATAAATGATTATGATATAAAACATAATAGTATCTATTCTAATGTAATCTACAATTCTATAATCGGTGATTCCAGACATAAGATTAAAACAGGTCTTGGTTTTACTTACGATGATTACGATGAATTCGCCATAGGACAAAACTTTGACAGAACTGAACGCTCTGCTGGTGCTTTTTTTGAATACAGTTACGACAACTTAGATAAATTGACACTGCAGGCTGGCTTGCGTTTTGATACGCACAATCTAATTGGTGAATTTATAACGCCAAGGTTACACTTACGCTACACCCCATGGGAAAAGTCCGCTTTTAAAGCCTCAGTAGGTCGGGGCACAAGAAGCGCTAATTTTTTTGCTGAAAACCAGAGTATTTTTGCAACCTCTAGAGCTATCAACATTTTAAATTCCGGCGGAGCAGTGTATGGTCTGGACCCCGAAATTGCATGGAACTATGGCTTGTCCTACCTGCAGGGTTTTAATTTGTTTGGAAGAAAAGCCGATATAGCGCTCGATTTTTATAGAACTGATTTCCAAAATCAAGTGGTTGTTGATTGGGAAAATCCAGACCAATTGAATTTTTATAATCTTGCAGGTAAGAGTTTCGCTAATAGTTTCCAAGTGGAATTAAATTATGATGCTTTTGAGGATTTTAACCTTAGAACAGCTTATAAATACTATGACGTACAGAGCGATTATCTCTCAGGTAGATTTTCAAAGCCTTTAATACCGAGGCATAGAATATTTGCTAACCTTGCCTACGATATAAAAAATGCCGAAAGCGGGATTGCCCATTGGAGATTTGATACCACCTTCAATTGGCTAAGTGAGCAGCGTTTCCCATCTACAGAAGGAAACCCGGTAAAATTTAGGCTTCCTAAAAATACGCCATCAGTGACCACGATAAATGCGCAAGTGACACGAGTGTTTTCAGATAAGTTCGAAATTTATGTTGGAGGCGAGAATATAAATAACTTTAGACAGGATAATCCTATTTTGGGAGCAGATAACCCTTTTGGTTCAAATTTTGATACAACTTTTGTATTTGGCCCTATTTTTGGAAGTATGTATTATGCTGGATTAAGATATAGAATAAATTAAATTTGATGTCACTACTGAAACGAACCACAAGAGCGAATTAATCTTAAAAATCGAAAATAATTGATTCAAGCGTATTAGTAGCGTTTGAGAAATTTTAATAAATTGAATTATAATGAAACATTTAACTTTAGTACTAATATTGATTATTACATCACTAACCTTCGCTCAAAATAAGAATGCAAGAGCCTCCCTTGAAGTAGATGGGGTATGCATGATGTGTAAGGAGCGAATTGAGAAAGCAGCTATCAAAACTAAAGGAGTAAAATCCGCACAATGGAATGTAAAGACCCACGAACTCAAATTGATTTTCGACGAACGTAAAACAACTATTGATACTATAAAATCAAATATCTTATACGCTGGTCACGATATTGCGGACTTGAAAGCTACAGATGAAGCTTATAATTCCGTGCATCCATGTTGTAGGTATAGGGATGAGAATGTTAAGGAAGACCATAAAAATTAACCACGTTCAAAATTTGAAGCAAGGTCATTATAGGCTTCAATGCCAGATGAGGTGTTGAATTTTTGATTATTAAGAGCGCTTTACGATGTTACCTTGAAATTCCTACTACTTGTGGCAAAGTTCAGGATCGGCATGATGCCTTGCCTTTTAATAAGCGCGTTCCGAATTAAATTCTAAACAGGCTATTAGTTGCGTATAGTTAAAGCCTTCCATGATTTTATTAAAATGCTTTTACGTTACAAGTATGAGCTAACCGTGGTTACTACCCAAAAATTATTGCCGTATTTATATTGGCAATACTGTTTAATACCTTATTAGTTGTCATCTATGGCGAAGTATAGCTTAGACTGTAAATGCCAAATATTATACTAATTATAGATGTTACTGTGGGGAACCTCTTTTTTCGTTTTTAATACCGCATGGCATAATAAAAAAGACCTTTCGAATTTTAAAAACCCGAAAGGTCTAGTAAAAATGGTTTGATTTTATCAAATCATTCTATAGTAATCTAAATATTAAATTACATCATACCTGGCATTCCACCACCCATTGGTGGCATTGCACCGCCAGCAGGCTCATCTTCCTTTATATCAACCAGGGCACACTCTGTGGTTAAAATCATACCAGAAACAGATGCTGCATTTTCCAAAGCAATACGAGTCACTTTTTTAGGATCGATAATTCCGGCTTCTAGCATATCAACGTAAGTTTCTGTTTTTGCATCAAAACCGAAGTTTTTCTTACCTTCAAGTACTTTGTTTATCACCACCGAACCTTCTCCACCAGCATTGGCAACGATTGTTCTTAAAGGAGATTCGATTGCTTTCGCTACTATTTGTACACCAGTAGTTTCATCTAAGTTTTCAGTTTCTAATTTTTCCAAAACTGTGATTGCTCTTACAAAGGCAACACCACCACCAGCAACTATACCTTCTTCAACTGCAGCTCTAGTTGCAGCTAAGGCATCGTCAACACGATCTTTCTTCTCTTTCATTTCAACTTCAGATGCTGCACCCACGTAAAGAACAGCAACACCGCCTGCTAATTTAGCTAAACGTTCTTGAAGCTTTTCCTTATCATAATCACTCGTTGTTGTTTCAATTTGAGCTTTAATTTGATTTACTCTAGCCGTGATATCTGCTTTTTTACCTTCACCGTTTACAATAGTCGTATTATCTTTATCAATGGTCACGGTTTCTGCAGAGCCTAACATGCTCAAATCAGCATTTTCAAGAGAAAATCCTCTTTCCTCAGAAATTACCGTTCCTCCGGTAAGGATTGCAATATCCTCTAGCATTGCCTTACGTCTGTCACCAAATCCTGGTGCTTTAACCGCAGCAATTTTTAATCCACCCCTTAATTTATTCACTACTAAAGTTGCTAAAGCTTGTCCTTCAACATCCTCTGCGATAATTAAGAGTGGGCGACCAGATTGAGCGACTGGCTCTAATATTGGTAAAATCTCCTGTAAGTTTGATATTTTCTTATCAAATAACAGCACATAAGGATTTTCTAAATCAGCAATCATTTTATCAGAGTCTGTCACAAAATATGGTGACAAATATCCTCTGTCAAACTGCATCCCCTCAACCACGTCAACGTAAGTGTCAGTTCCCTTGGCTTCTTCAACGGTAATCACACCCTCTTTACCAACCTTATCAAAAGCCTTGGCAATTAAATCTCCTATGGTATCATCATTATTTGCAGAAATGGAAGCAACTTGCTTAATCATTTCAGAAGAATTACCAACTTTTTTGGATTGCTTTTCAAGATTGGAAACAATTTCTTCAACTGCCTTATCAATACCCCTTTTTAAATCCATGGGATTTGCACCAGCGGCGACATTTTTCAAACCTTCCTTAACAATAGCCTGAGCCAAAACAGTTGCTGTTGTGGTACCGTCACCAGCTAAATCGTTGGTTTTTGAGGCAACCTCCTTAACCATTTGCGCACCCATGTTTTCAATCTCGTTTTCAATCTCGATTTCCTTTGCTACGGTTACACCATCTTTAGTGACTTGTGGCGCGCCAAAGGATTTACCAATAATTACATTACGACCTTTAGGCCCTAAGGTTACTTTAACTGCATTTGCTAAAGCATCTACACCGCGTTTTAAACCGTTGCGTGCCTCTACATCAAATTTTATATCTTTTGCCATTTTATTTTTGCTTTTAGCTAATGGTTGTTAACCACTAGCTGTGATTAATTAATATTATTTAAAATTATACTAAAGGCTTAACGCCATTAGCAAAGGGCTATTTATACTATTGCCAAGATGTCGCTTTCGCGCATCATTAAATAATCATTACCATCTAATTTTAGTTCAGTACCTGAATACTTACCGTAAAGCACTGTATCACCAGACTTAACCGTCATTGGCTCATCTTTTGTGCCTTTACCAACGGCTATAACTTTCCCTTTTTGTGGTTTTTCCTTGGCATTATCTGGAATAATAATTCCAGAGGCTGTTTTGGTTTCAGCCTCAACAGGTTCTATAAGAACTCTGTCTGCTAGTGGTTTAATGTTTACACTCATTTTATGTTTATTTTTTGGTTAAAAATTGATGCTAAGAAATAAGCGAAAAATGTGCCAATAAACCTTTACTGACAAACAGACAGAAGCTATGAATAATGGGGTTGCATAAAAAATGCCAACTCGGTAGAGTTGGCATTTTTTTGTGTGAATCTAATTAAATAAGATTTAAATTGAATCGTTTGGTGTTGCGGTATCATTTATTGTGTTGGGTGCAGAAACCGGAGCAGTCTCAGAGGCAGGGACATCGTCACCCGAAATAATCTTGGACTCGGCAGTGTTACCACCTGCTCCCGGTATTGCAAAATTTGAAGCTAGTATTAGCGCTAAAAGTAAAGTGGCCAATACCCAAGTGCTTTTGTCCAAAAAGTCTGTAGTTTTTTTAACACCTCCCAATTGTTGGGTACCTCCACCACCAAATGAAGATGACAAACCACCACCTTTAGGATTTTGTACCATAACAACGACAACCAACAAAAAGGCCACTAAAATGATTAAAACTAAAAAAATTGTAAACGTGTTCATTGTTCTTTATTATCACGCAGTTTTTCTACCGCTTTAATTTGGTCTGCAAAGAAACCACTTTTTTCCGGATATTTCAAACTTAAAATTTTATAAGATTGTATGGCTTTTTCGTAGTTTCTTTGTTCTAAGTAAATTCGAGCTAAGGTCTCCGTCATAAGCTCATCACTACTGGTATCGCTCGTGTTTTTGACCTTGCTTGTCGTGCCGTCTTTTTTGGGTACTATTTTAGGATTTTTTTTTAAAAAATTATCTATCAGCCTATATTTTTTCTCTAGAGTTTGATTTTGCGCAGTATAGCTATTATTGGATTTTTCAGTCTTTTCTTTAACGGGTTTTTCTGGTTGGGCGGTTGTATTAGGCTCTGTTCTATCAATCGGTTTAAAGCTGGTTAATTTAAGCCATTCTGCAAATGAGTGCGTTTCATTTTTGGCAAATTCTAGAGGCTTGCCGAGTTTTAAGGTGTCTTCTGGTGTGACTTCATGATTAGTACTGTCAACCTCGGGCAACGCTTCGTTATTTGTGCCTTGGTAAGACTCGCTCGATGTTTTATTCTCAAAGAGATTAGGGTCTAGCACCCCATCGGTATTTTTTATTTGCTGCTTTAAACTTTCATCTATTGTAACACTGTGATTAACTGAAATATCCTCATGACCGTGTACAGCGATTGATTTTAATTGTTCAGAATTATGTTTTATAGCTAGCGAAATCTTATTTTGATTGAAGGTTTTAGAGGTAATAAAGTCAAATAGAATGCTCCTATCTGCAATATAGGCAGCGCTTATTTTTAGGGCGCGGTTGTAATCTAAACTTTCAAGCTGCTTCAAACCTTTTAAATGTAAGGCTCTTGCCGATTGAAAGTAAGGAAAGCGCTGTACTACCACCGCTAGTTCTGTTGTATCCTGCGGTGAAATATGCTCAGGATTTTGAAGTAATCTTATAAATTCAGGCTTGTTCAATAGGTAAAATTCTGATTTATATTGGTTAATGGAAACGTGCCAAAAATATGAAATATTAATTATCTATTCCCTTTTCTTTAGTACTGGTCTTCGCTTGGGTAGTTTAGGGATTTTAACGCATGGTTTAAATCAGAAACCTTTAAGTGCTTAAAAAATATTACTGCAATTGACCTGTAATCTTTTATGTTTAGCGATAACTGCATTATAGAGTAAGCCCAGGGTGGTTTCGATTTGATAAGGTTAGTGCCATTAAAGGATAATAGCGAAGACTTACCTCTTTGAGTGGTTTTAGATTTTAATTTATCCCATTTAAAATTTAAAAAGAAATGTTGATAACTACTTCTTTGCTTTCTTTTGGAGGGATGACCGATAGGGGAGAGTGGCTCTCACCACTTTGCCAAAGTCGCATTGAAAATATCCTGGGTTATGCGCTCAAATATCTCTTCGTGGGCAGTTTCTTTGGTTGCTCCTGTCAATAAGGAACTGCCAGGGTAGTCATAAAAAAAGGAAAAACTTTGCTCAAATTCTTCATCGGGTAGATTATTATCGTAAAATCTCACCCTTACGCTAACATTCAACCTGTTCTGGGCTGCGGTACTGTTGGCCTGGGCCGTCATAGGTGCGATGCGGTATTCGGTGATTTCCCCTTCATAAACCAAATCCCCGTTTGTATTTGTTAAGTTAAGATTGGTTTGATTTTGAATTAAATCTTGAAGTGCTAAGGTAAAATCACGGTCAAAACCTGGTTCTATTTGATTTGCGTTATTTTGAAAATAATTAACTTGAAAGGTTTCTGTGTTTGGGTTGATGGATATACCTGAAAATGAGTAAGCACCACAGCTTAAAATTAAAGGCAGTAGCAAATAGCAAAAAAATCTAAATCTGGTCATTTTGTAAACCATTTGACAAATAAACGATTCCGTTGTACCAATTTTACTTAATCCCTTCATAAAAAAAAACCTAAAGGTCATACTGTTTTATTTTTCTATACAGCGTGCGCTCGCTAATCCCTAGTTCGGCAGCAGCCAATTTGCGCTTACCTTGATGGCGTTCTAGGGATTTTTTTATAAGCTCAAGCTCTTTATCTTGAAGGGAGAGCGTTTCCTCTTCCTCTACCTCTTCGGCAAAATGGTATTTATCTTTTTTGTTTACAGGCTCCTCGCTTTGTTCTTGTTCTAATTTTTCGGGAATGGAAAGCACCTCTAGGTCATCAAACGCTTCTTCATAATCAGAACTATTGTTGTCACCGTAAATTTTTTCGATCAAACCTTCATTATCTTTTTCCACGTCTTTGGAGTCTCCGTTCTTCATCAATTCCATTGTCAGCTTTTTAAGGTCGTTCAGGTCGCTTTTCATATCAAAAAGCACTTTATATAAAATTTCCCGCTCATTTGTAAAATCACTTTCAGAACTTGAATTATTGACAACCGCGGGAAGATTGCTGCCACCATCTGGTAAGTAGTTGATTAATTTTGCCGCGTCAATGGTTCTTTCTTGTTCTAGTACCGAAATCTGCTCTGCTACATTGCGTAATTGCCTAATATTTCCGTTCCAACGGTATTTTATAAGTTGGTTAACTGCATTTTCGGTCAACTTTATGGTTGGCATTTTATATTTTAAGGCAAAATCACTTGAGAATTTCCTAAACAACAGGTGAATATCGTTCTGACGTTCCCTCAAAGGCGGGATGTTGATTTCTATCGTGCTTAATCTGTAATATAAATCCTCACGAAACTTTTCTTTATTTATAGCCTCGAACATATTAACATTTGTTGCGGCGACAATACGTACATCTGTTTTTTGTACTTTACTTGATCCAACCTTTATGAATTCGCCATTTTCTAGTACGCGGAGTAACCTTACCTGTGTTGTTAATGGTAGTTCACCAACTTCATCTAAAAATATGGTGCCCCCGTCTGCCACCTCAAAGTAACCTGAACGGGTTTGGGTGGCCCCTGTAAAAGCACCCTTTTCATGGCCAAAAAGTTCGCTGTCAATAGTACCCTCTGGTATAGCACCACAGTTTACCGCTATATACTTACCGTGTTTTCTATGGGATAGTTGGTGAATTATCTTTGGTATGCTCTCTTTACCAACACCGCTCTCACCAGTTACCAAAACTGAAATATCAGTTGGTGCGACCTGAGTTGCTTTTTCTATGGCACGATTAAGTTTTGGGTCGTTACCGATTATGCCAAAGCGTTGTTTTATAGTTTGTATGTTTTCCATGTTATCTTTCCGCTAAAGCGTAATACTATTTGTTTTGCTGGGTTAGTAATAATAACCCGATTTTAAAGACCTGACCTTTTGAGGTTTAGTATTTAACTGCCTTACCTATTAATGTTGCACTCGTACAATCTGTAATTTTTACGTTCACTAAATCCCCAATATTGTAATTTTCTTTGGGAAACACCGCTACCATATTTTGCGAGGTTCTACCTGACCATTCTTTATTTGATTTTTTCGATTCCTTTTCTATTAGGACCTCAACAACCGTGTTTACATATTCCCGTGTTCTAATTTCGCTATGTTCACGCTGCTTTTGAACAATCTCCGCAAGCCTACGTTTTTTTATTTCCAGCGGTACACTATCTTCCATTTTTCGTCCGGCCATGGTACCCGGCCGTTCTGAATAGGCGTACATATAGCCAAAATTATATTTTATTCTATCCATTAAATCAAGTGTGTCTTGATGGTCTTTTTCGGTTTCTGTGGGGAAACCTGCAATCATATCCTGGCTTATGGCACATTCGGGCAATATTTTACGAACATTATCTATAAGCTCAAAATATTCCTCTCTTGTGTGCAATCTGTTCATGGCCTTCAAAATCCTATCACTTCCACTTTGTACGGGTAAGTGGATGTGATTACAAATATTATCGTATTTGGCCATGGTTTCAATAACATCAAGCGTCATATCCTGGGGATTACTGGTCGAGAAACGGATTCTCATCCTTGGTTGAGCTTTAGCACATAACTCTAATAAATTCGCGAAGTTCACCGCTGTTGCTTTTTGCATTTCAGAGGCCTTAACAAAATCCTTCTTAAGCCCACCGCCATACCACAGATAACTATCAACATTTTGACCCAGCAAGGTGATTTCCTTGTAACCCTTGTGCCATAAATCATTTACCTCATCTAAAATGCTCTCAGGATCACGACTGCGCTCCCTGCCTCTGGTAAAGGGTACGACGCAAAAGGTACACATATTGTCGCATCCACGGGTAATGGATACAAATGCGGTTACACCATTGCTGTCCAGCCTCACAGGCGAAATATCACCGTAGGTTTCTTCTTTAGAGAGGATTACGTTGATGGCATCTCGCCCTTGGTCAACTTCCTGCAATAAATTTGGCAAATCCTTATAAGCATCGGGACCAACTACCAAATCAACAATTTTTTCCTGCTCTAGAAATTTTGTCTTCAAGCGTTCTGCCATACAACCTAGAACACCAACTTTCATTTTAGGATTAGTGCGTTTTACTGCGTTGTATTTTTCAAGGCGTTTTCTAACGGTTTGTTCGGCTTTATCGCGTATTGAGCAGGTATTCACTAAAACTAAATCTGCTTCTTCAAGAATATTGGTAGTATTATAGCCTTGGTTTGATAAAATAGACGCTACAATTTCACTGTCACTAAAATTCATGGCGCAACCGTAGCTTTCAATGAACAACTTTCTGCGATTATCCTCTTTAGGCTCTAAAACCAAATACTCTCCCTGTCTTGTCTCGTTTATTATTTTTTTCATGCCTTAGTTCCGCCTAGGTGCGTTAATCTGTTTTGTCTGGTTTGTAGTACTATTTTAATACTTTAAATCCTTAATAACCACTTCTAATTTTAGCAATAATTCTTACCAGAAGGTTCAGTTGGCAAAGATAAAGGAAAATCCGCGAATATGACAAAGTGTCAGAGATGAAATAACAGCGAAGGCCAGCAATTTTCTCGACATTTATATTTGGCTACATCGTAACTATTTGAGCTACTAAAGCTTAAAATCATGTATTGATGAGGTAAACAGACGTGGTTTGGGCAATATTTTTAATTAAATAATGGTTTTACATAAGCTTGGCTGCAAGGTGTTTGATTATTTTATAGCTTTTTGCTCTTATGGTAATTTTTTTTAGCGTTTTTATGAGCCCTTAATAATTTTAATCGTTTATATGATGCAAGTTATAATTACTAAATCATGCTTTTTCTAAAATTGATGTAAGTCAAATTTCAACGTGTTGAACTTGGTAAAAAGGGTTTTATTAACGCTGTGATTATCCTAGCTTAATTTTAGCATCTCGTTATAGTATTTTATTTATCTTTTCTCAATTGATTTTTAGCACCATGCCTTCCAAATTAGGTAACCGTAAGCAATACTTTAGGCTGAGAAACCATAGATTGCAACATTAGTTTATGCCAGTTTTATTTAGGAAATAAAAAGCGAATAATTACATTTGGTTTTATAATTATTTTTAGATTTTTGGTGAGGGTGTAGATGCTCGTTTGTGATTTAGGTATTCTTTATACAGCTTCATATGCCCTTACCTGTTCTGAATTTTGTAAATAAAAACACAATTAGTTCTCAGGATGATGAATTAAAGTAAATTTCTAAAAATCTTAAATAATTTAAAAGCAACCCTTTGTAACGTTATGCATCTCTTTAATATGAAAAGAAAAATTTTAAACTTTGGATTTATGTCGGTGTTAGCGTTATCACTTTTTACAAATGCCAAATGCAGCGACGATGATGAGTCACGCAGCAGTTGTGGGTCTGCTGCGGTTATCGCACCAGGATTTTTTGAGACAGCGGAGTCTGAAAATTTTGACTTCATCAATGTAGAAATTTTAGATAATTGCCTTAACGTTGAGATTTTAGCGATTGGCTGTGATGGGAACAATTGGAGCCTAGTGTTGGTAGATTCTGGTAGGATTACTGAAACAGACCCAACCCGTCGTAACTTGAAATTGGTATTTAGTAATGAGGAGAGCTGTGAAACCCTGATTACACAATCACGAAATTTTGACTTACAGAATTTACAGATGGAAGGAAGCGAAACGATTGAGTTGAAAATTGAAGGTCTCGATGATTCTCTAATTTATAATTATTGAGAATGCCTATGTGTATATGGTGCAGATTATATAAGATTGTCGCTTTTTTTATAACTGAATTCTGAAAAGGAAACAATGAATTTTTAGGATTGAACACCATGAGAAAAGGATAGGATTAGGATTCACAATTTTTTTTCATATACCTTTGCAGCCTTAAAAAGCTGTTTTATGCCAAAAAATCTTGTCATTGTTGAGTCCCCTGCAAAAGCTAAAACTATTGAGAAATTCCTAGGAAAGGATTATAAAGTAGAATCCAGTTTTGGTCATATTGCAGATTTACCCTCAAAAGAACTTGGCGTTGATGTTGATGGCGACTTTAATCCCAAGTACCAGGTCTCAAAAGATAAAAAAGACGTGGTCAAAAAACTTAAAGGCCTTTCAAAAAAAGCTGAAATGGTCTGGCTCGCTAGTGATGAAGATAGGGAAGGGGAGGCAATTGCCTGGCATTTGGCAGAGTCCTTGGGTTTGGATAAATCCAAGACGAAGCGTATAGTATTTCACGAAATCACAAAATCTGCAATAAAAAAAGCCATCGAAAACCCGCGTGGCATTGATTATGATTTGGTAGATGCCCAGCAAGCCAGAAGGGTTTTAGATCGAATAGTGGGCTATGAGCTCTCTCCGGTTTTATGGCGAAAGGTTAAGGGTGGTCTTTCCGCAGGACGGGTTCAATCAGTTTCCGTTAGGCTTATTGTTGAACGCGAGCGGGAGATTCAAAGTTTCGAACCGGAAGCATCCTATAGAATAGATGCTGAATTTTCAAATGAGGAGGGACAAACCTTCAAAGCGAAACTACCAAAGAATTTTTCGTCCAAGAAGAAAGCCTACGGGTTTTTAGAAAAAAACGCTAGTGCAGCATTCAAAGTAAGAGACCTTGCTAAAAAACCTGCAAAAAAGTCTCCGGCAGCACCATTTACAACGTCAACACTACAACAAGAAGCCGCTAGAAAACTCGGTTACTCAGTAGGTCGAACCATGAGCAACGCCCAGCGATTGTATGAAGCAGGTTTCATAACCTATATGAGAACCGATAGCGTTAATCTCTCTGAGGAGGCTAGAAAAGGAGCTCAGGCTGAAATTGAGAATGCTTACGGTGAAAAGTTCAGCAAGCCCAGGACTTATAAAGGAAAATCAAAAGGCGCCCAAGAAGCGCATGAGGCCATTAGACCAACTGATTTTAAGCAACACAATGTAAGTGTAGAACGTGACCAGGCTCGTTTATACGATTTGATTTGGAAACGTGCCATTGCTTCACAAATGAGTGATGCACAATTAGAGCGAACCAATGTGAGAATAGAGGCTTCATCTCATGATGAGACCTTTACGGCCAACGGAGAGGTAATTAAATTTGAAGGTTTTCTAAAAGTTTATTTAGAGGGTACCGATGATGAGGATACTGAACAGGATGGAATGCTCCCAGCGTTAAAGGTTGATGAAACCTTATTGAACAATTATATAACGGCAACCGAAAGATTCTCCAGACCACCATATCGGTTTACAGAAGCATCATTGGTTAAGCGTTTGGAGGAGCTTGGTATAGGCCGTCCTTCTACTTACGCACCAACTATTTCAACCATTCAGAATAGAAATTACATTGAAAAGGGCTCTAATGAAGGTGAAGAGCGTAACTATTCGCAGTTAACTTTACAAGCTGGTAATATAAAGGATATCAAACTTACCGAAACCACCAACAGTAATAAGGGAAAGTTAGTTCCTACAGATATAGGGATGATTGTGACCGACTTTCTCGTAAATCACTTTGGGGGAATTTTAGATTACAACTTCACTGCAAAAGTTGAGCAGGATTTTGATGAAATAGCCGAAGGCAAAGAGGACTGGAAAAAGATGTTGAAGAGCTTTTACGAGGATTTTCACCCTAAGGTTAAGGACGTTCAGGAAAATGCAGACCGTGAATCAGGAGAACGGGTATTAGGTAAAGACCCTAAAACGGGCAAACAGGTAAGTGTGAGATTGGGTAAATTTGGCCCAATGGTTCAAATTGGTACCGTTGACGATGAGGAAAAACCCCAATTTGCAAGTCTCGCACCAGACCAGCAGCTCAATACCATCACCTATGAGGAGGCGATGCAACTTTTTAAATTGCCTAAATCACTCGGAACTTATGAGGATGAAGATATTGAAGTTAATAATGGGCGTTATGGACCTTACGTCAAGTTTGGTAAAACCTACGTTTCACTTCCTAAGGGAACAAACCCGGTAGATGTTGAAAGAGAGGAAGCTATTAAATATATTAAGGAGAAGCAAAAAGCAGACGCACCGATTTATGAGTATGATGGTCAGCCGGTGCAGAAGGGAAAAGGCAGATTTGGGCCCTACATAAAATGGAGCGGGATGTTTATCAATGTCAATAAAAAATATGATTGGGATAATCTTTCTGAAGAGGATATCGTAGAATTGATACAAGCTAAAATCCAAAAGGAGAAAGATAAGCTTATACACGATTGGGAAGGTGAAGGGATTAGGGTAGAAAAAGCCAGATGGGGAAGACATAATATTATTAAGGGCAAAACAAAGGTTGAGCTGCCAAAAACGGTCGATGTAAGCGATATGACCCTGGAGCAGGCCAAAGCGCATTTAGAAAAGAAAGCTCCAAAGAAGAAAGCAACAACCAAAAAAAAGACCACTAAAAGAAAAACTACAAAGAATAAGAAGTAAAGATTATGAGTTTCAATTTTCTCTCTCCTGTTTCGGATAATGTTCTCGCCCATAGTGAACTGCTTTCGCCACAGACCCTCGGAAAGAAGATGAAAATTCATTCTGATCAGGACGGTCTTCCTGATTTAGAAAACGTACAAATGGCTCTCATTGGTGTTTTAGAGAACCGAAATGATGTTAATTATATAGGTGAGGATCTAAGCTTCGACACGATAAGGGTTTCCATCTATTCCCTTTTTCCCGGAAACTGGCACACCAATTTAGCAGATTTGGGCGATATTAAAAAGGGTGAGTCCATTGAAGATACTTATTTCGCGCTTCGCACAACAATCTCCGTTTTATTAGAAAAAAACATTATACCCTTAATAATTGGTGGTAGTCAAGATTTAACGTATGCTGCATACAGAGCCTACGATACCATGGCTCCCATGGTCAATATAGTAAATGTAGATAGTAATTTTGATTTAGGCGATGCCTCGGTCGAAATGAAAAATAACAGTTTCCTTGGAAAGATTATCATGGAGAAGCCCTATAATCTTTTTAATTATTCAGCAATTGGCTATCAAACCTACTTTAACGCCCAGGAGGAAATAGATTTGATGGAAAAACTGTATTTCGAAGCCTATCGCTTGGGTGAAGTATCACATAATTTAAGTCTTGTGGAGCCGGTGATGCGTGACGCCCATATTGTAACAATGGATTTAAAAGCTGTAAGGGCGGCAGAGTTTGGAGCAAAACAAAAATTTTCACCAAATGGCTTTGATGGTAAGGAAATTTGTGCCATTTCAAGATACGCCGGTATAAGTAATAAGGTGAGCTGTTTTGGTATTTACGAATTTAAAACGACCAAGGAGCTCGATGCCACCCCAATGTTAATATCGCAAATAATCTGGTATTTTATCGAGGGCGTTAATTGTCGTGTAAAGGATGATGATTTTTCAGATGAGCAATCATACCAAAAATTCAATGTCCTAATTGAAGATCAAGAACTTGTTTTTTATAAAAGTATTAAAACCGGCAGGTGGTGGATTGAAATTCCTTTTTTACCCGAGGTCAATACTAAATTAAAAAAGCATACGTTATTACCTTGCACCCATGAAGATTACATGGAAGCAAGCCAAGGCAGCGTGCCAGAGAGATGGTATAAGGCATATAAGAAAAATACTATATAAAAAATGTGAAATATGCATTTCGTCGATACTTTTATCGATGAACTGTTAATTTTACGGGTTTAAATGCAAAAAAATCCGAAAAAAAGTTGGTTATTACAATTTATATAAATATGTTTACCGTCTCAAAATTTTTTTTTAACCTATTTATTGCTTAATTACAACTAAATAATTTAACCTCGAGTTACTATGAATTTTAAGACATTTGCTTTATTAACAGCTGTATTAGCTCTATTAGCCAGCTGTAACTCTGGTGACAAAGGACAGCTCGTCGGAGTTAAGGGTAAAAAATGGCACCCCGAAAAACCCTACGGGATGACGCTTGTTCCTGGTGGGGCTTTTATAATGGGGAAATCAGACGATGATTTGCCCGGTGTTCAAGACGCTCCAACTCGTACCGTAACGGTAAGAGCCTTTTATATGGATGAAACTGAAATAACAAACAGCGAATACCGTCAATTCGTTCAGTGGGTGAGGGATTCCACTTTAAGGATGAAATTAGCCATTCTTGCTGATGATATAGGAGAAACTCCTGGAAATGGTGGTATTGGGGAATATGCATTCATGGATGCAGACCCAGAGAATATGACTGTTTACGAACAATATATGTATGATAACTACGCTGGTTTAGGCCCTACGGGTTATGAGGGTAGAAAACTCAATAAGGATGTTGATTTGATTTTTGATATCGAAGACTACCCAGATGAATACTACGCAGAGGTCATGGATACAATGTATCTTCCTATAGAGGAATCATATAACGGTCAGCGTACTTGGGATGTAGATAAATTTAAATTTCAATATACTTATATGGACATTAAAAAGGCGGCTAAAAATAAAAATTTAAAACGTAGCGATGTCTTAATTACCGAAGAGGTAAAGGTCTATCCCGATACGACAGCTTGGATTCGTGATTTCTCATACTCCTATAACGAGCCAATGCACAACGATTATTTCTGGCATGATGCCTATGGCGATTATCCAGTAGTTGGGGTATCTTGGAAACAAGCCAATGCATTTTGCCAGTGGAGAACGCTTTACCATAATGCATATAGAAAATCGAGGGGAATCCATAATGTAAACCAATACAGATTGCCATCTGAGGCAGAATGGGAATATGCAGCCAGAGGTGGGCTTCAAGGAGCAACATTCCCCTGGGGCGGTCCTTATGCCAAGAATGACCGAGGTTGTTTTATGGCTAATTTCAAGCCGCTTCGTGGAGATTATGCTGCTGATGCTGCCCTATACACAGTAGAGGCAGATGCCTACGAGCCAAACGATTTTAACCTCTACAATATGGCAGGAAATGTCTCAGAATGGGTGCAGGGTTCCTACGACGCTGCCTCCTATGAATATATGGCATCATTTAATCCAAGTGTAAACGACCCAGATAACGAACGTAAAGTCGTTAGAGGTGGTTCTTGGAAGGATGTTGCATATTTTTTACAAGTTAGCTCCAGAGACTATGAATATGCCGACTCGGCACGAAGTTATATCGGTTTTAGAACCGTACAGGATTACTTGGGCACCGAGGTGACTCAAAATGCCGCCACCAATTCTATGAGATAAACATTTTAACAATAACTATTCAAATTTTAATCTACTTATTTAACTTACTTAAACCAAGAAATCATGGCAAAAAAAGGAAAACTTTCAACAATGAATATGGTCTACGGACTTGGAGCAGCAATTGTAATTATTGGTGCCTTATTCAAGATTCAACACTGGCCATTTGGCTCCCTTATCCTAACCATAGGTATGATTGTTGAAGCAATAGTATTTACAATATCCGCTTTTGAGAGACAGCAGTCCGAACTAGACTGGTCTTTGGTATATCCAGAATTAGCAGGTGGCGCAACAACTACCAAAAAACTAAAAAAGGAAGAGCCTAAAGACGCAGAAGGCTTGTTATCAAAAAAATTGGATAATCTGCTTAAAGAAGCAAAGATAGACAGTGAATTAATGTCAAGTTTAGGATCAAGCATCAAAAATTTTGAAGGCGCTGCTAAAGGAATAAGCCCAACCGTTGACGCTATGCAAGCCCAAAAGAAATACAGTGAGGAAATGTCCTTAGCTGCTGCGCAAATGGAGTCTTTGAACAGTCTGTACAAAGTACAAATGGAAAGCGCAAATCGTCAGGCTACTGTTAATGAGGAAGCTGTTGAAAATGCAACGAAGCTTAAGGAGCAGATGCAACATTTAGCATCTAACTTGTCATCGTTAAATGGTGTTTACGGCGGTATGCTTTCTGCTATGAACAAAAACTAATAGGTTTTTAGAAACTGAAATTAAAAATTTAATTAACAACACTAAAAACCAAAATTATGGCAGGAGGAAAACAATCTGCAAGGCAGAAAATGATAAACTTGATGTACTTGGTCTTCATCGCAATGATAGCCATGACTATGTCAAAGGAAGTACTATCGGCCTTCGGTTTGATGAATACCAAATTTGAGCGTGCTAATGAATTGGCAATGGCTTCAAACGGTGGAATTCTTCAACAATTAGAACAAAAAGCCGAAGAGAAACCAGCTGAATTTGCCGATGCGGCGAAGAAAGCGGAACGTATTAGCGAAGTTTCAGACGATTTCTATGTTTTTCTTGAAACAATCAAGCAAAAGGATATCATGGAAAATGGCGGATACGAACTTACCGAAAACGGCGAATTACCAGCCGAGGAAATGGATAAGGGAGATATGCTCGATGAACTTTGGTTTACCGGGGACCGTTATACAAAAAGAGGTGACGCCGTCATGGCCAAAATCAACCAATACAAGCAGGATATCAAGGATATTATTGGTAACGATGTAAAATGGTCCAAGCTTATTGAGAGTTTTGAAGACCGTTTCTACACGGGTCCAGTTGAGAATAATGAAGGGAAAGAGAAAAAGTGGTTAGAATACCATTTCCAAGGATTTCCCGCAATTGCATCTTACACTAAGATTACAGCGATGCAAAACGATGTAAAGGCTACTGAAACCAATATTTATAATGGATTTTTAGGTAACTTGGTGACAGAAGCTGTGTCTCTTAAAAATTACCAAGCCATAGTAATCGCTGATAAATCGGCTTTTTTCGCTGGTGAGAAATTTCAGGGTAAAGTTGTTCTCGGTAAGTACGCTAACGTTACGCCATCAGGTTTAACCATAGGCGGTGAGGCAGTTGACTTAGATAAAGCAATTGATTCTACTGGAGCGGCACGATTGGATTTTAACGTAGGTTCAGTTGGAGAGCAGCAAATTGAAGGAACCTTCACTTTCGTAGAGGATGGAAAGCCTTTGGAAATTCCAATTAATGGGAATTATGTAGTCGTTCCCAGACCAAATTCTGCAACAATCTCAGCCGATAAAATGAACGTGGTATATCGTGGCGTAGTTAACCCAATGACAATTTCATTTGCTGGGGTTCCTGATAATAAGGTTTCAGCCTCTGGAGCAGGTCTTAAAAAAGCAGCAGGTATGGGTAATTATAATATGGTACCCACATCGGGTAGGGAGGTAACAATAAATGTTACGGCAACGCTAGATGATGGCTCAAAAGTTACCGATAAAGCTGTATTCAGGATTAAGGACATTCCAAAGCCTGCCGGACAAATTGCCGGTCAAGTAGGAAGAGCTAAACTACCTAGAAAAAACCTTGAGATAGGTAAAATAGAATCAGTACTAGAGGACTTTGATTTTGATTTACCGCTTACGGTAACCGGATTTAAGATGAAGGTTGAAGGTAAGCCATCTGTAACCGTTTCAGGGAACAGATTAAATGGAGCCGCTAAATCGGCTTTAAGAAGTGCGCCACGAGGTTCAACGGTTCAGATATTTGATATAAAATCAAGAAGTAATGGTCCGGCAATAAAACCAGCTAGCCCATTAATGGTAGAGTTGACCAACTAAATTTTAAGACAATTTAGTGCCCAAATTTAAAAATGATTATGATGACTTATAAACATGTATTATCTATTATTGCAGGAGTAGGAATCACCTCGTGTGTTTTTGCTCAAGCGAATATACTAAATGCCGAAAAACCTCAGGAAATCGGGATTAAAACCGAAGCACAGCTGGCGTTGGATAATGACGAGCCTCTTGAGTACGGTTATGTGGACGATCGGGATATATTGTTCTCTAAGATGACTTGGGAGAAAGTAGTTCTGGACGAACGTATTAATTTCCCGCTGTATTTCCCTATTGATACCAATAACATTGGTAAAAATAGACGGTCGCTTTACCACGTTTTAATTAAAGCAGTTCGGGAAGGAAAGATTAAGAATGTCTATAACGATTCTTATTTTCATTCAAAAAGAACCCAGAGGGAAATCAAGGATATTACCACTAAGGTTGATACTTTAGACATTGGTTACGACCAACTCAATGCAGATGGTTTCGTATCGCCAGAGTATATCACTACCACTAACATTGAGGCGTTTCATATAAGTGCCTACCTTATTAAGGGTTTATGGTATTTTGACAAGCGCCACGGTGAGTTGAAGTATAGAATTCTCGGTATTGCGCCGGCAGCTCCAGATGTTAACTTCCTTGACTCTGATGATGAATCCCTAAAAACGCCTAATGCGCTGTTTTGGGTATTTTATCCTGAAGCAAGACAGGTACTGCACGAAGCGAAAGCATTCAATAACAAAAATAGTGCATCGCCGTTATCTTTTGATCATCTATTGAATTCTAGACGCTTTAATGGTTATATGTACAAAGAAGAGAATGTCTATGGTGACCGAGAGGTTAAGGAGTATGTTGCTGATAATGCTTTGATGCAGTTGCTCGAATCCAATAGAATCAAGGAAAAAATTAGAAACTTTGAACAGGATATGTGGAATTACTAATTCCCTCATATAAAATACTGTAAAGACGCCCGCCTTATGCGGGCGTTTTTGTTTTACAACTTATCTTTGCCAAAACCTACGACTTGCTGAATATGAAGAATGTTGATTATATAATTGTTGGCTGTGGTCTAGCAGGAATTGCGTTTTGCGAACAACTGCGTAAAGCCGGAAAATCATTCATGGTTTTTGATAACAATTCCCAAAAATCGTCAAGTGTCGCCGCTGGCATTTATAACCCCGTAATTTTAAAACGATTTACACCAGCATGGATGGCGAAACAGCAGTTGCAGGTGGCCTTGCCACTTTACCAGCAAATGGAACATCTTCTAAAGGTCAAATTAAATTACCCAATATCAGTTAGACGAAAATTCATGTCAATTGAAGAGCAAAATAATTGGGGTGTAGCCTCAGATAAACCTGTGCTCTCAAATTTCATGCAAGCTGAAATTCTAAGTAATGAAAACCCATCTGTCACTGCCAAATTAGGGTTCGGCAACGTTTTACATTCAGGTAGAATACATACCAAAAAGTTGATACAATACTACAGAATGTATTTGAGTGAGAATAATCGGTTGGCGAAAAACAATTTCATGTATGGGCAATTACAGGTTGCCTATAAAGGCCTTGGCTATGGTAATCTAAAGTCTAAATACCTAGTTTTCTCTGAGGGTTATGGTGCCTGTGAAAACCCTTTTTTTAAGGATTTACCATTGGTTGGACTAAAAGGCGAAATGCTGATTATAAAAGCTCCATTACTTAAATTAGATTTCATTATCAAATCATCGGTATTTGTGGTCCCATTAGAAGATGATTTGTATTGGGTAGGTGCCACCTACGATCGGGAGGATAAGACCCAGAATATTTCCACAGCGGCAAAAAGCCAGCTCATATCAAAATTAAAGACCGTTATTAATTGTGATTTTGAAATCATTAAACAAGTAGCCGGCATAAGGCCTACAACCAAGGATAGACGACCCTTGGTAGGTGAAAGCAAAACCCATAAAAATATATTTCTTTTAAATGGTATGGGTACGAGGGGCGTAATGATTGCTCCTTACATCGCCCAACAGCTATTTAGACATATTGAGTTTTCAGAAAAATTAAACCCAAATATTGATATTAGTAGGTTTAAAGTTTTTAAATAGTCAATTTTCTTGGTGTTTAGCTTTCGCCGTTTTATCGTAGTTCACAAACATATTTATCCAAATATTTCTGGATAGGCGCATAATTACTGGGCCTCCAATGACCAAGGTAACTACGATAACAAAAAATGAACTAAGCAGAGATAAGCCAATAAAAAAATAACTAATAATAAAGGCAGCTGTGGCAAATGCAATGCCCACCCCATAGCTTACGTACATCGAGCCGTAAAAAAAGGAGGGCTCAAGCCGGTAACGCAAACCACATTTTGAACATTTATCGTTTATTTTTAAAACATCAGAAAGTATAAACGGATTTTTGGTTTCGTACATAGACTCGCCTTGGCATCTGGGACAGGTACCTGTAAAAATGCTATATAGTTTTGTTCCCTTAAGCATGAAGTTTTCTTTATTTTTGCGTTATATTACTTACTACAAAGATAACCATTGTCCATTAGAAAACCCTTGAATTAACTATGCTTAATGTCCATAACCTTTCGATTTCCTTTCAAGGCGAATATCTTTTTGAAGAGATTACCTTTAAACTTAGTCCTGGAGACAGGGTAGGCTTAATTGGTAAAAATGGTGCTGGCAAATCTACAATGCTCAAAATTCTATCCAAGGAATTGGAGCCAGATTCAGGTCAGATTGCTGCAGATAAGGATATAAGTATTGGTTTTTTAAAACAGGATATCGACTTTGAGGCCGGTCGTACGGTTTTAGAAGAGTCGTACGAAGCGTTTAAAGAGATTAAAAGCTTAGAGTCAAAACTAGAGCAAATCAATGTGCAGCTTGCAGAGCGAACCGATTATGAAAGCGAGAGCTATAATCAATTAATGATAGACCTAAATGATATTCAACATAAATATGAAATTATTGGGGGATATAATTATCAAGGTGAAACTGAGAAAATACTTCAAGGTCTCGGCTTTAAACGTGAGCATTTCAATAAGTTAACCGATACATTTTCAGGTGGTTGGAGAATGCGTATTGAGCTTGCGAAACTACTTCTTCAAAACAATGATATTTTACTGCTGGATGAGCCAACCAACCATCTTGATATTGAATCAATCATTTGGTTGGAAAGTTTTTTAAAAAATTATACTGGAGCTGTGGTCATTGTCTCTCACGACAAGATGTTTCTTGACAATGTAACCAATAGAACCGTTGAAATTAGCCTGGGTCGTATCTATGACTATCCAAAACCATATTCTAAATTTCTTCTGTTACGAAATGAAATTAAGGAACAGCAACTGGCCTCCCAGAAAAATCAGCAAAAGCAAATCGAACAGACTGAAAAACTTATAGAGAAATTCAGGGCAAAGGCAAGCAAGGCGACTATGGCTCAATCCCTAATCAAGAAACTTGACAGAATGGATATCATTGAGGTTGACCAAGATGATAATAGCGTGATGACCTTGAGCTTTCCTATTTCAACGATACCGGGAAAAGTTGTCGTTGAGGTTGAAAACGTTTCAAAGGCCTACGGTAGCAATCAAGTTTTAAATGATGTGGACTTGATGATAGAGCGCGATAGTAAAACTGCATTTGTTGGTCAAAATGGGCAGGGAAAGTCAACATTAGCGAAAATAATTGTTGGCGATATCAAACACCGGGGAAAATTAAAACTGGGGCATAATGTACAAATAGGATATTTTGCACAAAACCAAGCTGAATATCTCGATGGTAGTAAAACTGTGCTGGACACAATGATTGACGCAGCAAATGAGACCAACCGAAGTAAAGTACGTGATATTCTTGGCTCTTTTCTCTTTAGAGGGGAAGAAGTTGAAAAATACGTGAGAGTACTCTCAGGGGGAGAGCGTAACCGCTTGGCGCTCGCCAAATTAATGCTTCAGCCGCTTAACGTTCTGGTCATGGATGAGCCAACAAATCACTTAGACATCCAATCAAAAACAGTGTTAAAGGATGCCCTGAAAGAATTTGGGGGTACATTAATAGTCGTTTCTCACGACAGGGAGTTTCTACAGGGTTTGACTAATAAGGTGTACGAGTTCAAAGATCAAAAAATCAAGGAATTTCTGGGTGATATTAATTTTTACTTAGAACAGCGAAACGTTGAAAACTTGCGAGAAGTTGAAAAACGAACCGTTGTAAAACAAGCAGCCAAGCAAACAAACAATAGCGCCTACGACGACCAAAAAAAGTACAAATCCCTTAGTAATAAGTTAAGCAAGGTAGAGTCTCAAATTAGTAATTTGGAAATGGAAATCAAAAAGATTGACACAGAGTTGGAAATCAACTATACCGAAACTATTGCACAACCAAATTTTTTTGATAACTACAATTTAAAGAAAAAAAAGCTCGAATCGTTAATGAACGATTGGGAAACACTTACCGAACAAATAGAAACGATTCCCAATTGAATTGGTTTAATGAAGCAAAAATCGTTGCTAAATGAGGTAATAGCTTCCAAACTTTATAAATTTAGCAGATATTTAACGCCACTCGCTCAAAAGCTTGATAGCTTTGTCTATTATGATTGTTTTCCCATAAATTCACCAACTATTCTAATTTTATGCGTAAAGCTATACTATATACTTTATCTGCTATTGTATTGATAGGAGCTCTTTTTGTCGCCAAAACCATAGCCGATAGTAAGACAAAACCAAAATCTGAGCCTAAAACTACCGTTAAAACCGTATTTGTCGATACGATTAAAAACGCCACCATCCCAATCAAAATTCCAGCCAATGGTAATCTTGTTGCCAAAAGGCGGGTGGAATTATATTCTGAGGTTCAGGGCGTATTTAGGTATAGCTCAGAACCCTTCAAGGCCGGACAAGAATATAAAAAGGCCCAAACGCTCATAAAAATTGACGCTAACGAATATGAAGCTTCTGTGCAATCTGCGAAAAGCGATTTATATAATCAGATAATTGCCATAATGCCAGATTTACGCCTAGATTATCCAGACGTTCATCCAAAATGGCAAGAGTACCTCAATAATTTTGACTTAAATAAAACGGTACCGCAATTACCAGAGCCTTCAAACGATAAGGAACGTTACTTTATAAACGGTAGAGGCATAAACACGGCTTACTATACAATTAAAAATTTAGAACAGCGATTGGTAAAGTATAGAATTACTGCACCTTTTGATGGTGTTTTGACCGAAGCCCTTGTTACCGAGGGAACATTAATAAGAAATGGCCAGAAGTTAGGGGAGTTTATTGATCCAGAAGTTTTCGAACTGGAGGTGGCACTTTCTAAGGAATATACGGATTTACTAAAGGTCGGCGAGAGCGTTACCCTTACCAGCAACAAAGAAACTAAAGAGTTTAAAGGGACGGTAAGCCGGGTAAATGCGAGAATTGACCAAGCTACCCAAACTGTAAGTGTATTCATAGAGGTTAAAAACAAAGATTTAAGAGAGGGAATGTTCCTTCACGCCAAACTTGACGCAAAAGAAACTGAAAATGCAATTTTTATAGATCGAAGTCTTGTAAATGACCGTAACGAAATTTTTGTAATTGAAAATGATAGATTGCAATCCATAACTATAGAACCTGTATATTTCTCAGATAAAAAAGCGGTTATAAAAGGGGTACCCGATGGGAAAATAATACTATCAAAACAAGTGTCTGGAGCTTATAATGGCATGCCGGTTAGAATAGAAGGCGAGTCTCAACCTGATGAAACCGTAAAGGTTGACGCTAATTCCCAAACAGACGCAAGCAAATCATGAGAAAAATTATCTCATACTTCATAAAATACCACGTTACCGTTAATGTGGTGATTCTAGCCTTTTTTATATTTGGTGTTGTCGGGATGTTAAGGATGCAGTCCTCTTTCTTTCCTTTAATAGAATCTGAAATCATAACTATAAATATCACTTACCCTGGGTCTGCGCCAGAGGAAATAGAGGAGGGTATCGTGCTCAAAATAGAAGATAATCTAAAAGGTCTTATTGGTATTGATCGTGTCACCTCAACCTCACGTGAAAATGGCGGCAGTATTACTGTTGAAATCGATACAGACGAGGATATTGATGTGATGCTCTCAGAGGTAAAAAACGCGGTTGATCGCGTGCCAAACTTCCCTACGGGCATGGAGCCGCTAGTAGTGGCCAAACAGGAAAACATAAGGGAGACTTTTGATTTCTTTTTAAGTGGTGAGAATATTGATTTGGCGACCCTAAAACAGATTTCAAGACAAATTGAATACGATTTAAGGGCTATGGATGGTCTGTCACAAATTGAACTGGCGGGATTCCCAGAAGAGGAAATAGAGATTGCCGTTAATGAGGACGATTTACTTGCTTATAATCTCACATTTGCTGAGGTGGCCCAGGCGGTTTCACAAGCTAATATTTTAACCACAGGTGGGAGCATAAAGACAGATGCAGAAGATTTTTTGATAAGGGCAGATAATCGATTTTACTACGGTAAAGAGCTAAATAATCTAGTTGTAAAATCACAGCCGGATGGTACAAAAATAGTGCTTCAGGACGTAGCGACTGTTAGGGATAGATTTTCAGAAACGCCTAACGCTTCCTACATTAACGGACGGGTCGCCGTTAGTGTTAATATTTCGACTACAAATAACGAGGACTTGATTTCCGCCGCCGAAAAAGTAAGGGAATATGTAGAGGAGTTCAACGAAAAAAATGAGACATTACAGATTATTGTTGAAGATGACCGTAGCATCACCCTAACCCAAAGAACCCAATTACTCATTGAAAATGGCGCGGTTGGGATACTCCTAGTCTTGGTTTTTCTCTCATTCTTTTTAAACACGCGCTTAGCGTTTTGGGTGGCTTTTGGGCTACCGATTTCGTTTTTGGGCATGTTCATTTTCGCGGCGGCCTTCAATGTAACTATTAATGTATTGTCGCTGTTCGGGATGATTATCGTTATTGGCATTCTCGTTGATGATGGTATTGTCATTTCAGAGAATATTTATCAACATTACGAAATGGGCAAAAAACCTGTCCAAGCGGCCATAGATGGCACTATGGAGGTCTTACCACCAATTATTTCAGCAATATTGACTACCGTTTTGGCATTTTCAACCTTTCTCTTTTTAGATAGTCGAATAGGAAATTTTTTCGGAGAGGTAAGTACAGTTGTCATTTTAACCCTGGCGGTTTCTTTAATTGAGGCCTTGATTATTCTTCCTGCCCATATTGCACACTCAAAAGCGCTTGTACGCGAAACTGATGACGAAAAACATCAAGAAAAGGGTTTGGATAAATTCTTTTTGAAGCTTAGAACGTTCAATGTATATGGTGATAGGGTTATGGGTTATCTCAGGGATAATATTTACGGACCAGTCATTAAATTTACGGTAAAGAATAGATTCTTGAGTTTTACCATCTTGGCCGCTATGTTCATTTTGACTATTGGTTCAATTATGGGCGGTGTTGTTAGGGTTACTTTATTTCCTAGTATTGCGAGTGACCGGGTTAGTATTGATCTATTAATGCCCGAGGGAACCAATCCTAAGATAACCGACAGTATTATTTCAATGGTTGAAAAGGCGGCATGGCGCGTTAATGAGGAGTACACAGCAAAGCAGACGGGTAATAAACAAGTTGTTCAAAATATTGTGAGACGGGTTGGACCCGGAAACAATAAGGCATCCTTAAGAGTAAATCTTCTTCCTGGAGAAGAACGTGATTTTGGGTCCCCTGAAATTACCAATTCCATAAGGGATGAGGTTGGCCCTGTTTATGGGGTAGAACGACTAACCTTTGGGTCGGGTGGTAATTTTGGAGGAAAACCTGTTTCTGTCTCTCTGCTTGGCAACAATCTTAATGAGCTGGAACGGGCCAAAGAGGAGCTCAAGTCTGTTCTTGAAGAAAACCCCACCTTAAAGGATGTAACGGATACTGACCCCGACGGTATTAAGGAAATAACTATAGATTTAAAAGATAATGCCTATGCACTCGGTTTGAATTTAAGTGACGTAATGAGCCAGGTAAGGGCAGGTTTTTTTGGCCTACAGGCACAGCGTTTTCAGAGGGGTCAGGATGAAATAAGGGTTTGGGTACGTTATGATTTGGAAGATAGGGAGTCCATTAATGATTTGGATGATATGCGTATTGTAACGCCTAACGATAACCGCGTTCCTTTTGGGGAAATAGCCACGTATAGCATTAGGAGAGGTACCGAATCCATTAATCATTTAGATGGTTTGCGAGAAATAAGGGTTGAGGCCGATATGGAAGACCCCAATGCTAGTTCAACCGATGCCATTGCTAATATAGACCAAAATATTCTACCAGACATACTCGCTAAGTATCCGAGCGTATCAGTATCTTACGAGGGGCAAAATCGCGAAGCCGAAAAACTGACCAAATCGGCGAATAAAGTATTTCCGGTTATTCTGTTTTTGATATACGCTGTTATAGCATTTACATTCAGAAGTTATAGTCAGCCCCTATTATTGATATTAATGATTCCGTTTAGTATAATCGGTGTGGCCTGGGGTCATGTCATTCACGGTTTTCCTGTAAATATACTATCGCTTCTTGGTATAATTGCTTTAATAGGAATTATGGTCAATGACGGTCTTGTGCTTATTGGGAAGTTTAATTCCTTTCTACGCGAAGGCATGTCGGTTGATAATGCATTGATCGAAGCGGGAAAATCCAGATTTAGGGCTATTTTCCTAACCTCATTAACAACCATTGCCGGTATCGCGCCTTTGTTATTGGAAAAAAGCCGTCAAGCCCAGTTTTTGAAACCTATGGCCATTTCTATTGCCTATGGTATTTTTATAGCCACCTTTTTGACCTTGTTGATGCTGCCATTATTACTTTCATCAACCAATTCGGTCAAAACAAAAGCTAAATGGTTGGTTACTGGAAATAAGGTCGATAAAGAGTCTGTAGAACGTGCCATAAAGGAACAACGTGAGGAAGAAGAGCGTCAAAAGGAAATTGATGAAGCAAACGGGATGGTACAACAAAATGATCATCAACTTCAAAATCAGGATAAATAGGTCTTAATGAAATTCAGTTTTTTTTCAATATCAGTAGTATTTATCATTTTAATTTTTCCAAAGAACGCTGCTGCCCAGTCTAGGTTGGACAAACAGGAGGCAATCCAACAGATGTTGGAAAATAATTTTGGAATTAAATTAGCTGAAAATCAGCTAGATATAGCTGAAAATAATAAAGGTATCTTAAACTCAGGTTATCTACCTACATTAACTGGGTTGGCAGGCGCGGAATATGACGAATCTACCAGCGAAACTGATTTCCTTGGATTTATTGATGAGGATACCGGAGAGCCACGCCCAGATGTGATTATCCCTGATGCAGAAACCCAAAGGTATAATGCCTCCATAAATGTGGATTACCTGCTTTTTGACGGTTTAGGCAGATATTACAATTATCAGCAGCTTAAGGAGCAGTACAACCTTACAGAATTACAAGCACGTGAGACCATCGAGAATACTATATTACAATTGTTTTCAGTCTATTATGATGTAGCTCGGTTATCAGAAAACTTAATTGTTCTAAAACAGGCTCTTGATATTTCTACAGAAAGGGTAACCAGAGCCCAATATCAGTTTGAATACGGTCAAAACACCAAATTGGAAGTGCTGCAAGCAGAAGTTGATGTTGTTACAGATTCTATAAACGTACTAAATGCCGAGCAACAGCTTGAAAATGCTAAGCGCGATTTAAACGTCGTTCTCAACCGAGACCTTGATGAAGGTTTTAAGGTTGATACCCTGGTATCCTTTCAAAATCGAATTAAACTGGAGACTTTTGTTTTAGATGCGGAAAAAAACAATGTTACACTTCTTCAAGCCCAAAAGCAAATTGAAATAAGCGATTATAATATAAAGGCAACTAGGGCATTATTGCTGCCCACTGTTGGTTTGTCCGGAAGTTATGGTTGGAATAGAACAAATAGTCCATCATCAGCCTTTTTTCCAGCCACTGTTTCAAGAAACCAATCCTTGACCCTAGGTGCCAATTTGACTTGGAACATATTTGATGGGGGCACAAGCATAACAAATCTTAAAAACGCCAAATTATTGAAGGACGCCGATGATATACAGCGAGAGCAAATTAAGTTAGAAGTAGAGCGGGATATTGCCAATGCAAAGGGAAATTATGAAAACCTTCTTAAAATCTATGAAATAAGGGAACAGAATGTAGAGACCAATAAAAATAACTTGCAGCGATCTGAGGAGCGTCTCAAAATTGGCCAAATTACTTCTATAGAGTTCCGTCAGGCCCAAATCAATCTAATAAATGCAGAAACAAGCAAGAGCTTGGCTAAGTACGACGCTAAATTGGCCGAGTTGGAATTTTTAAGGTTAACTGGTCAACTTCTTAACGTAAAATTCTAGTTTTATTAAAATCTGATGTCAAATGATTGAACATTTTTTCCAATGTCCATACTGCTGGGAAGAGATTTCAATGTTAGTGGATACTTCACAAAACTATCAAAAATACATTGAGGATTGTGAAGTTTGCTGTAATCCCATCCAACTTACCATTACCACCGAAAACCAAGAAATTTCTACTTTTTTAGCTGAAAATATTGAACAATAGCTTTTTTTTAATTTGCTGATAATTAAAGAATTATAATTTTTTTCGAGAAACGAAAGTGCATTTCATCGAAAAAAATTGTCAATTTATCGATAATCTATTATTTTCGTCTTGTATTTAGAACCTAAAACTCTAAACAGATGAAAACCTTGAAAACCACAATACCATTATTGTTATTATTTATATCAGTAATTGCTTTTGCTGATGTATCACCAAAAGAAAAGGCGGCATTAGTTGATTTTTACAACTCTACAGATGGTGAAAGTTGGAAATATTCCTGGGATTTGAACGAACCTGTTGATACGTGGCACGGATTATTAATAGAGAATGATAAGGTG
>Ga0207419_1000150_pt1 | contig 56611 bp, 54 predicted proteins | sample ElkSloMetagenome_4_FD_184723 | JGI IMG/M metagenome (GOLD analysis project Ga0207419, IMG submission 184723) | Hot spring microbial communities from Elkhorn Slough, Monterey Bay, USA - MD2A (version 2) | ecosystem: Environmental > Aquatic > Marine > Intertidal zone > Estuary: Microbial mat ...
TGCTGTGCAAGAGCCCGCTGCAGCGCGACCTGTTCGAGCGCGTCTACCAAGGCTGGGCCGACGACCAGCTCCACCGGCTGAGCGCGCCCGCGCGGCCCGGCGGCGCTGGAGCGGGTGCTGTTGTCCTATCGCGGGCTGCTGCGCTTCACTCGGGAAGCAGAGCTTCCCGGACCGGGTTCCCAAGCAGAGCTTGGGAACCAGAGACAACGACAACGAGTGATCTCGGGACTTTCGCAACAGTGCACTAGGGAGTCGCGACTGCAAGTCGCGCCCACAACACGGAGGGGGCAGGCCAACGGCCTCAGGACTTCCGCGGCCTTGCACTAGGTTGTCCCTTCGTCGTGGCGCGGACAACGACAAAGGCTCAAAAGATCAAAGGGTCAATGCTGGCGGGCGCCGGAACGCACGCAGCGCAGGCCGAGGTTGCCGCCCCGGCCCTCGGGCTCGACGACGACCCGGTCCGCGGAGCGCAGGTCGACGGGCGGGAAGCCGAAGGAGCCGCCGCGGACCACCCGCCGATCGCCATCAAGGGGTCCGCTCGGGTCTTCCAGCAGCAGCCCGTCGGACGGATAGGCACCGTAGCCATCCCAGCACCACTCGAAGACCAGACCGGCCATGTCGTGCAGCCCCCAGGGGTTCGGTCGTCTGCGCCCGACGCGCTGGAGGAACCTGGACTGGAGCCTGGAATAGCGCAAGAAGCGCCGGCGGCTGAGCCAGCGCGGCGGCCAACGGCGGCCGGCGTTGCCGCGGTACCAGGCGTAGCGGTCGGCGGGCTTGGGGTCGTCGCCCCAGAACCAGCGGGTCTCGGTGCCGGCGCGGCAGGCGTATTCCCACTCCGCCTCGGTGGGCAGCCGCCAGCCGTCGGCGTCTTGGACATAGCAGCGCGTTAGGCCGTCGTGATCGGACAGGGCGTTGTAGCAGGCCAAAGCCTGCGCCCAGTCGATCTGGGTGGCCGGCAGCTCGGCGTCGCGGGCATCGGTGGCCCAGTCTGCCGGCGCCTCCGGCATCAGCCGGCGCCATTGGCCGCGGGTCAGCGCGGTGCGGGCCGTCTGCAAGGCCGAGACCTGCACCGGGTGGGGCGGCTGCTCGTCCGCAAGCCAGCCCCGGACCTCCTCGATAACTTCATCGACCCCGCTGCCGACGATCGCGGCCCAATCGCGGGCATAGCCCTCGACGGTGGCGTCATCGGCCGGCTCGGAGCCCATCAGGAAGCGCCCGGCGGGGATGGCGACGGCCTCGATCAGCGACCGGCGCGGCGGCTCGGGGGCCGGGGCGGCGGGGGCCGGCGGCTCGACCACCACCGGCTCGGCATAGCGGGCCAGCAGCCCGGCCCCGAGCAGCGCCAGGCCCCAGAGCGCGGCGGCCCCGGCGCCGGGCAGCAGCAGCGCGGCCCAGCCGAGCAGCCCGCCCAGGCCGAGACCGAGCAGCCAGGTGACGGCGACCGGCCAGGAGCGGTCCGGCGGGGCGGCCCGACGGAAGCGGACCAGGGGTGCGAGGATGCCGCTCATCGGCCTAGATTCGGCAGTTAAACGACGAAGAGCACGAAGAACAGGATGGGATTCCGCGGGCTACTGAAGATCGGTCGGAAGCGGCTCCGCGATCGGCCGGAGACCCGATGCGTTGCCTGTTCCTCTAGTTGTCTGGCCCTCTAGTTGTCTGGCCCTCTAGTTGCCTGGCCCTCTAATTGCCTAGCCCTTGATAGGTGTCAAGGATTCTCTTGACCGCAAGACTCACCGTCAATCGCCCGTCCGCCACGTCGCGCTCGACGCCCGGGGTGATGCGCACGACCTCCGGGTGGGTCATCAACGAATCAAGCAGCTGGTTTTCCAGCATGCTCCACATCCAGCGCACCCGTTGCTGGCGGCGTTTTTCTTGAAACTCCCCGCTGCCCGTTAGGGTGTCGCGATGGCCGCGTAACTGCTGCCACACCTCGTCGATGCCGACCGCCTTCAGCGAACTGCACATCAGCACCGGCGGTGTCCAGTTCGGGCTTGTCGGTTTCATAATGTGCAGGGCGTTGCGATACTGCACGGCCGCCTGACGCGCCTTGATCTCATTATCACCATCGGCCTTGTTGATCACGAGCATGTCGGCGATCTCCAGCACACCCTTCTTGATGCCCTGCAACTCGTCGCCGGCGCCCGGCAACATCAGCACCAAAAAGAAGTCGGTCATGGCGGCGACAGCCACTTCGTTCTGACCGGCGCCAACGGTTTCTACCAAAATCACGTCGAAACCGGCGGCCTCGCACACCACCATGGTCGCCCGGGTTGCCCGCGCGACGCCCCCAAGCGTGCCTGAGGAGGGCGACGGGCGAATGAATGAATTGGGGTGATGCGCCAATTCAGTCATGCGTGTCTTATCACCGAGGATACTGCCGCCGCTGACGGTGCTGGACGGATCGACGGCCAGCACCGCGACCTTTTGCCCGGCCTCGACTAGGCGCATCCCGAAACTCTCGATGAAGGTGCTCTTACCGACGCCGGGCACGCCAGTGATGCCGATTCGGTGCGCCCATTGCGCCTCGCTGCGCTCCCCGAGATAGGCGAGCAATTTCAACAGAATCTGTTGAGCCAGTTCCTGATGTCTCTGGCTTCGGCTCTCGATGATGGTGATGGTGCGCCCGACCATGGTGCGGTTGCCGGACAACACGCCGTCCACGTAGTCATCGACGCTGAGCGCCGCTGCCCGCGCCGGAGCGCGGGGAGTCGCTGCTGTTTCTCGAACCGACATCGATTACGCGGCCTCGCTTGGGGCATAGCCCAAGGCCGAGTTCAGCTTATCGATCAGCGAGGACGCCGCCTTGCCGAGAACGGTTCCCGGCGGGAAGATCGCCTCGGCACCGGCCTTGTAGAGCTGGTCGTAGTCCTGCGGCGGAATCACACCGCCAACGACGACCAGAATATCCGGGCGATCGAGCTTGGCCAATTCGGCCTTGAGTTCTGGCACCAAGGTGAGATGCCCGGCGGCCAGTGAGCTGGCACCGACAATGTGCACATCGTTCTCGACCGCTTGGCGGGCAACCTCGGCGGGCGTTTGGAAGAGAGGACCAATGTCGACGTCGAAGCCGAGATCGGCAAAGGCACTGGCGATGACCTTTTGCCCGCGGTCGTGGCCGTCCTGGCCCATCTTGGCGATCAGAATACGCGGGCGGCGCCCGTCGTCTTGCTCAAAGGCCTCTACTTTTTGCTTCAGTGTGTCGATCATATCGGACGCCTCCCCGACCTCACTACGATAGACCCCAGAGATCTTGCGAATCTCGGCCTTGTGCCGACCGACGACCTTCTCAACGGCATCGGAGATCTCGCCGACCGAGCACTTTGCGCGGGCGGCCTGCACGGCCAGTTCCAGCAGGTTACCCTGGTTGGTCTCCGCCGATTTGGTGAGCGCCTGCAATTTCTCCTCGACCTCTTTGGCGTTGCGCTCACGGCGCAATTGCTCAAGCTGAGCGATTTGTTGACGCCGGACCTGCGCGTTTTCGACCTTCAGCACGTCGATGTTTTCGGCATGGTCAAGAATGAACTTGTTGACGCCCACAACGGTTTGGCGGCCGGAGTCGATTCGCGCCTGCGTGCGAGCCGCCGCCTCCTCGATTCGCAACTTCGGAATGCCGGCCTCGATGGCCTTGGCCATGCCGCCGGTTTCTTCCACCTCCTGGATATGTGACCAGGCCTTTTCCGCTAGCATACGGCTAAGGCATTCCACATAGTAACTACCGCCCCAGGGATCAATGACTTGGTTGGTGCCGCTCTCCTGTTGCAGAAAAAGCTGCGTGTTGCGGGCGATACGCGCCGAAAAATCCGTTGGCAAGGCCAAGGCCTCGTCGAAGGAGTTGGTGTGCAGAGACTGCGTGTGCCCTTGTGTTGAGGCCATGGCCTCGATACAGGTGCGCACCACGTTGTTGTAGACATCCTGTGCCGTTAGACTCCAGCCGGACGTCTGCGAATGGGTTCTTAGGGCGAGCGACTTGTTGGTCTGCGGGTTGAATTGCTTGATCAGCTTGGCCCAAAGCATGCGGGCGGCCCGCATCTTGGCAATCTCCATATAAAAATTCATGCCGATTGCCCAGAAGAAGGACAATCTCGGCGCGAACTGATCAATGGTAAGACCAGCCTTCATCCCCGCGCGCGCATACTCAACGCCATCGGCCAATGTATAGGCCATCTCCAGGTCCGCTGTTGCCCCGGCTTCCTGCATGTGATAGCCCGAAATGGAGATCGAGTTGAACTTGGGCATGTTCTTCGACGTATAGGCGAAGATGTCGGAGATGATCCGCATCGACGGCTCGGGCGGGTAGATGTAGGTATTGCGGACCATGAACTCCTTGAGGATGTCGTTCTGTATGGTCCCCGCGAGCTGTGCGGGTTTGACCCCCTGCTCCTCCGCGGCAACGATGTAATTGGCCATGATCGGCAACACGGCCCCGTTCATGGTCATCGAGACGGTCATCTCATTGAGCGGAATCTCGTCAAACAGCACCCGCATGTCCATGATCGAGTCGATGGCGACGCCAGCCATGCCGACGTCGCCGGCAACCCGCGGGTTGTCGGAATCGTATCCGCGGTGGGTGGCCAGGTCGAAGGCGACGGATAGCCCTTTTTGCCCTGCCGCCAGATTCCGGCGGTAGAAGGCATTCGAGTCCTTTGCCGTGGAAAAGCCGGCATATTGCCGAATCGTCCAGGGCCGGGTGACGTACATGGTCGAATAGGGGCCGCGGACATAGGGCGGGATGCCCGCCATGGTGTCAAGGTGATCAAGACCATCCAGATCCTCGGCCGTATACAGCGGCTTGACCTCCAGTTGTTCCGGCGTCGTCCACAAGAACTCGTCGGGCTTTTTGCCCGTCTCCGCGGCGAAACGCTCTGCCCAAGTCGCATTGCCGTTGCTGCCGCCTGGCGATGCGTCTTTGGTTTCCAGGTCGATCTCGGAAAAATTGGGAATGCTGCTCATGACTTAGATGACCCCCAGTTGGCGAAGGGTGGTTTGCGTCGTCGCCAGCACATCGGCGCCGAGGAAGATGAAGTCGTCGACTCCCGCGTTGAGGTACAGGTCGCGCTTGTCGCCGGGGTGGCCGGCAAGAAAGAGGTACTTGCAGCCCGCTTGTTTCAGCGCGGGCGCCAAGCTCGGCACCATCTCAGCATAGATGGCATCGGCAGAACAGATGACCGCGGCCCCGGCGCCACTCTCCTTGAAGGCCTGAACGCAGGCATCGACGTCAGAAAAGCCGGTGTTTGTGAGCCCTTCAATGCCGCCGACCTCGAAGAAGTTCTTGGCAAAGGACGCACGCGCGGTGTGCTGCGCGATCGGTCCAAGGTTGGCCAGAAAGATCGCCGGCCGCTTGCCAGTCTTAGCTAGATGACGATCGGCCTCGTCCCGCAAGGCCTCAAAGCGTTCTGAGAAGCGGTGAGTCGGCAGCGGTTCGATGGATGCCGCGTTGCCTGCTGCTGTCGCGGCCAGTGCCTCGGCCAGCTGGCCGATACTCGCTCCCGCGGCTGCCGCATCAACGACGGCGGCGACATTGCCCGAGGCGCCCAGTGCACTAAGCAGAGGCTCGGCCTTGCCGGGCGCACGGGTGGTCGCAAGCCGTTCTTGTGCGACAGCAGCGATCGCGGCAGGGTCGGGCTGTTCGTGATTGGGCAAGACCTCGGCGAGGTTGGGGAACTCACTGACACCGGTGAGCGGGTCTTTCCGCTTGGCCAGGTTCTTCTCGCGATCGGCGTAGGAGGCGGCGATGGCCGCGGCGGCCGAACCATCCGCCAAGGACGCGGCGATGCCGCCGGCCCGCTCGATACCTTGGAACGCGGTCCAAGCCACCCGAGCCAACTCGTCGGTGCGGCTTTCGACGTACCAGGAGCCGCCGCCCGGATCGATCACCTTCGCGAGATTGGATTCTTCAGCGAGGATGATTTGCGTATTCCGGGCAAGGCGGCGACCAAGTTCGTCCGTCTCGCCAAAGGCGGCATCGTAGGGCAGGACCGTGACGCTGTCGGCACCGCCGACGGCACCGGCGAAGCAGGCCACGGTGGTCCTTAGGATATTCACCCAGGGATCGCAGCGGGTCATCATGCGCGTCGCGGATACAACGTTCAGGCGCATGGCGCGTGCTTGCTCGGATGCGCCGCAGGCTTCCGCGACCCGAGCCCAGAGCTTACGCGCCGCCCGCACCTTGGCGATCGATAGGAATTGATCACAGCCGACCGGAAAGGTGAAATTGATCTGTCGGCAAGCGTCGTCGATCCCGAGCCCGGCATCCGTCATCGCCCGCAGGTAGACGACCGCGGTTGCCATCCCGGCTGCCAAATCATAGGCCTCATCGCTACCGGCGCTGTGGTACGCGGAGGTATCCACGCCAACGGCAGCGACCTGCGGGTAGGTGGCCGCCGTGTGCACAGCAAGCTCAGCCACCGCGGCCAGCGCCTCGTCCACCGAAACCGGGAGCCGGCCGGTGGCCGCCAGGGCGCCCAAAGGATCGGCGTTGAAGGAACCAAGGGCCTGGTCGTTTGCCACACCCCGGCGTTTCCATAGCGCCATCAGGCAGGCCGACGCAGGTAGAAACTGGGCGCCTGCCTCTAAGGTCAAGGGAACCAGATCGAGGTGCACTTCGGTCAGCAGCAGGTCCAGGTCATCGACCGAGTAGGCCGCGATCCCGTCTTTGCCAACAGCCCCCTCGGCACCGCTGCTGTCGGCATCGAAGCCGTTGCGCGCCGCCTGATCGAAGCGCAGGGTCAGCGCCGAGACGCCCCGCTGCAGGTCTCGCAGAATGATCTCGTTGGCGTCCTTCGGCTCCGGATAGCTGACGACTTGGCGAACTTGCCAATCCGCAACCCGATTTCCCGACGCGCTCTGACCGCGGGTAAAGGGCATGGCACCAGGAAAGCCGGACGGGTCCCCCTGCTGCGGCCAGTCCTGGCGCGTATAGACCGGCTGAAGGGTGATCCCTTCGTAGGTCTTGTTGGTCATTTTCTTGTCAAAGGGGGCGCCCTTTAGCGCCTTGTCCACCTCGCCGCGCCACTCGTCGTAACTCGGCGGCGAAAACTCTTCGGTAAAGTTGACGTGATTGGTCATAAAGGTCCCGTTAAGTGACATGGCTGTGAGCAGGTTATGGAGAGCAGGTTATAGTTTGGCGCCAACCTACTCAAGGGACGACGGCGCGAGGCTCAGCGGTCATGGCGTGCCGTCGCTACACGCCACACAAGGGCAATTTCGTCGGACGGCGGGTTCGCGTCTCGGACAGCGGCGGAAGCAAACGACATCCTGGGAAGGAGCCAATAGCCTTCGTACTCGCCGCCCTTCCCGTCCGAATGGATGCTACTGCAAATCACAGGCTTCAATTGACTTCTGGGTTCCGGACTCGGAACCCTATGGCCGGCAAACTGGTTGGGCCAAAGCCGTCACTGATAGCCCCACAACATCATCAAGCAAGCGTCTGTGATTGCCAACAGCAGTGCCGTTGCCGTTGCCGATATAGTCTCGATCGTCGCTCCGGCCGGCCGGGCAAGCCGACCGCGTGGTCAGGCCATCTTGGCCTGATACGCTCAGCGTGGAAAGCCCCGACCAAGCGGGAGTCGGGAGCGACTGGCCGGGATCAAGACCTGATCAAGACCGTCGAACGCATTGTCGTCGCAGTTTCGATTAGGATCACCACAACGAACCCAGGCCGCGGCTGTTTATCGGCTTTCCGGCTTGGCTGAAGAAGGCATCAGCTAGGACCGCTCACATAATTCGACCAGGATTCCTCCGGTCGCCTTTGGATGCAGAAAGGCGATGCGCGCACCCCCGGCGCCGATGCGCGGTTCTTGGTCAATCAGGCGAACGTTCTTGGCCTTCAATTCGGCAAGCGCTTCGTCGATATTTGCCACCCTAAAAGCGACATGCTGGAAGCCTTGACCCTTTTTTTCGATAAACTTCGCGACGGGACCGTCCGGTGCGGTCGATTCCAGGAGTTCGACCTCGCTTTCGCCAACCGGGAAGAAGGCAGTCGTGACCTTTTGCTCATCGACTGTCTCGTCGCCGGCGAAATCGAGACCGAGCACATCGGTCCAGAAGTTCCTGCCTTGGTCGATACTATCAACCGCGATTCCCAGATGGTCAATTTTTAGGATCTGCATGGTTCTCCTCCAATTCTCGCTTAGGTATCTGGGTTGGATGTATGGGATGACTGGGTCAGGTTGTCAGCTCACTTTGACCCGAAATTCTGATCGCTGCTGGCAAAGCGCTGCGGGCCGTTCTTGGTCTAAGCTTGGTTCGGCCCGCTTGCTGCGCTTCGTTCAATCGCCAAACATGGACAAAAACACCCCAGCGGTGACTGCAGAGCCGATCACCCCGGCAACATTTGGTCCCATCGCATGCATCAAAAGGAAGTTGGTAGGGTCTTCTTTGCTACCGACCACCTGTGACACGCGCGCGGCCATTGGTACCGCGGATACCCCGGCAGAGCCAATCAGCGGGTTTATCCCGGTGCCTAGGGTGAGGTTCATCAACTTTGCCAGCAGCACGCCCGCGCCAGTACCAATGGCAAAGGCAACGATCCCAAGCCCCAGAATCGACAGCGTCTGAACCGTCAGAAATGCCTCAGCGGTCGCGGTGGCGCCGACGGTGACGCCGAGGAAGATTGTGACGATGTTGATCAGGGCGTTCTTTGCGGTGTCTTCCAGTCGGGCGACCACGCCGCACTCTCTGAAGAGATTCCCCAACATCAGCATACCGACCAAGGTCGCGGCGGGAGGAACGATCAAGGACACGACGATGGTGACGATAATGGGGAAGAAAATCTTCTCGCGTTGCGTCACGTTACGAAGCTGGCTCATCTTGATCACACGTTCCTTTTTTGTGGTCAACAACTTCATAATTGGCGGCTGGATGATAGGTACCAATGCCATATAGGAGTACGCGGCCACCGCGATGGCGCCCATCAACTCCGGTGCCAGCTTTGATGACAGGAAAATGGCGGTGGGTCCATCCGCACCCCCAATGATGCCGATGGCAGCGGCCTGCTGCGCACTAAACAGGCCCGACGCTATCGCCCCAACAAAGGTAATGAAAATGCCAAACTGCGCGGCGGCACCCAGTAACAGGGCTCTTGGGTTGGCAATCAAGGGGCCGAAATCGGTCATCGCGCCAACACCGAGAAAAATCAGCGGTGGAAAGATGCCCAGCTCATCCCCCATGAACAGGTAATACAGCAAGCCCCCAGGTTCCACCGTGTGAAAGGAATGTTCCGTTATCTCCAGAACAGGCGGACTCATCAGGCCGGCGCCGGGAAGATTGGTCAGGATCACGCCAAAGGCGATCGGTACCAGCAGCAAGGGTTCAAATTGATGGACGATCGCAAGGTAGAGCAACACGAAGGCGATCGCCATCATCACGTAAACGCGCCATTCCAGCATACCGGGGAACCCGGAGGCACTCGCAAAATCCAAGATCGCTTCTAACATGGACGGATTCTCCCCGTTCAAATAAACCGCGTTAGGACAAAACGACCAGGACGTCGCCAGCGTTGACCAAATCTCCAGCGCCCACCGCGATCTCGGCTACTGTCCCATCTTGGTGCGCGACAACCTGATTGGCCATTTTCATCGCCTCCAACACCAGCAGGCTTTGTCCACGTGTCACGCTATCACCCACTGTGACGAGTATATCTACGATGGTACCAGGCATCTGCGCGGTAATGGTCTCGCCGTCGCCGCCGCTTTTCGGCGGCGACGCCGACGGCTTACTGGCCGCTGGCGGTGCCTGTGGCGCAGGTGCATGGGAAGTCGGCGCGGCCACTGGGGCTGAGGCGGCAACGGCACCGCCTTTAAGCTCCTCGACGCCAACTTCGTATTCGTTGCCATTCACGATGACTTTAAAGCTTCTCATTTGATTCTGCCCCTTGAGATCTAAAAGTTTCTTTGCAATTGATCGGCAAGCCCGGCGCGGCTCCAGGATGTCGATGCGTCTTCGACTCTTCTTATGTTCTTCACCACGAAGTTACTTGTCGAGGTCTCTAGCACCAGGGCAAGCGCCGATGTGATAGCGGCCGCGAGTTCTTCGTCATCCGATGCTTGCCGTGTGACCGCTACTTCTTTACCACTGGCTACATCTTTTCCACTGGCCACATCTTTTCCAGCGGATTGTGCAGCTTTCGACGCGCGCGGTGAAGTTGCCGGAGGTTTTTCTTTGCCTCCGACCTTATCCATCAGGCTCGTCAAGAACATCAGGACGACTAGGGCCAGAAACGTAATACCCATGCCCAACAATGTGGTATACAAACCGGCCATCAGACGTTGGGAGAGGCTAAGATCCTTGATGGTCTCAGGATCGGACATCAAGGCGAGTAATTCTACGATTTGCATTAGAACCTCATGAAATCAAAGCGGGATGTTGCCGTTTTTCTTCGCCGGCCGGGTCTCTCGTTTGCTTTCGAGCATATTCAATGCGTCGATGAGTCGTTGCCGCGTCGTGCTGGGTTCAATCACATCGTCAACAAATCCGCGTTCCGCCGCTTTGTACGGGGTTGCGAACTCGGCTTTGTACTCCGCGACAAACTGTTCTTTTGCCTCCGCGCTGTTGTCCGCCGCGGCAATGGCCTGTCTGAAGATGATATTGACAGCCCCTTCCGACCCCATGACCGCTATCTCCGCGTTAGGCCAAGCAAAGACCATGTCCGCTCCAAGCGACTTGGAACACATCGCGACATAGGCTCCGCCATAGGCCTTGCGCGTGATAACGGTCACTTTCGGCACCGTTGCTTCGCTGTAGGCATAGAGAATCTTGGCGCCATGGCGAATGATTCCACCATATTCCTGGGTCGCGCCAGGGAGAAATCCGGGAACGTCGACAAAGGTCAGCAATGGGATATTAAAGGCATTGCAGGTGCGGATAAAACGAGCGGCCTTGTCACCCGCATTGATGTCAAGGCAACCGGCCATCACCGACGGCTGGTTAGCGATGATACCAACGGATTGTCCATTAATCCTCGCGTATCCGGTAATCAGGTTCTTCGCGAAGTATGGCTGACATTCCATCAGCTCGCCATGATCAACAACAGGGATAATCACATCGCGAATATCGTATGGCCTGTTTGCTTCGTCTGGTATCAGCGTGTTGAACTCTTCAATTGTCCGGTTTGGGTCATCATTGGCTGGATAGATGGGAGCCTTTTCGAGATTATTAGATGGCAGGTAACCAAGCAATCGCCTGATTTCAGCAAGGCAGCTTTGGTCTGTATCGGCGATAAAGTGTGCATTACCACTGACGCTGTTATGCGTCATGGCGCCGCCGAGGTCCTCAGCGGATACTTGCTCTCCGGTCACCGTTTTGATGACCTGCGGGCCGGTAATGAACATCTGCGATGTCTGATCGACCATAAACACAAAATCGGTTAAGGCCGGTGAATAAACCGCCCCTCCCGCACAAGGCCCCATGATAGCGGAGATCTGGGGCACGACGCCTGAAAAAATCGAATTACGGTAGAAGAGATCACCATAGCCAGAAAGCGCATCGACCGCTTCTTGTATGCGTGCGCCACCGGAGTCGTTCAATCCAACCACCGGGGCGCCCACCTTAACTGCTGCATCCATCGCCTTGGCAATCTTCTTTGAGTGCATTTCTCCAAGCGCACCGCCGGTAACGGTGAAGTCTTGCGAAAAGGCGTAGACGATGCGGCCGTCGACCTTGCCATACCCAGTGACGACGGACTCGCCCTCCATGTCAAGCTTGTCCAGACCAAAGTCGGTGCATCTGCATTTAACGAAGGCATCCAACTCGACAAAGGTTTGATCGTCGAACAGGAGCAAAAGCCGTTCGCGAGCGGACAGCTTGCCTTTTGCATGCTGTTTCTCGATCTTGTCGAGACCGCCTCCGACAGATAGTTTTTGTTTCTTAGAGCGAAGGCGCTCGATTTTTTCGAAAGGCATGTTGCGTGGTCTCCTGGCAAAGTATCATGATCGGAACAAGACAACAGCACGCATTGGCAAAGCGGGTGCGGCTGGTGGTTGTTGACGAACCCAATCAGGCCGTAGTCACCGGAAAATTGGATCTTTCAAAGGTGAAACGTGAAACGGCCAAGCATCGATAGGTCAAGCCTGAGTGATCTATAACCTGATGATCTAGACGTGCTCATAAATGGCATACTCAGTATCTTCGGCAAGCAATTGATCAATTTCTTGCTGGACCTCCGCGCGTTGTGGATTGTTTATCCAGTTGTTCCAATCGTCGATTGAGCGCCAAGTGCTAATCACCAGATACTCATCAGGGTGATCGTGTCGAGCAAGTGTTTCGCCATAGACGTAGCCCGGTTGTGCCAACGAAATACCGCGCATCCGTTTCAACAACTCGGTGAGCTTCGGAGCCTCGCTCTGGGGTGCGCGGCGTTTGATAAATACTCTGACTGTCATAGTAAGTCTCCATTTGTGGTTAGGGTTGTGTTGGTTGCCCGAGGTCTGGCGCCGGATGCTTGGCCAACGCAAAAACCACGACGGCAACACGGACAAAAAAAACGTGTTTTCTCACTGCCAAGGCATCCGAAGATGGGCATGATGATTTGGGAACAGGACTCGGGCCCGGCAGAAGACAGTTACGCACGCAAGCCTTGGTGCGATGCCAGCCTGGCCCCTTCCAGCACTGGTTCCAGCACTGGCTCCAAAACTGGACATTGTCGATTGATCAAAATCATCGACGAGACGGGCTCTAAAGTCAACGCTTTGCTTGAGACAGAAAAAAATACACTAAAAATAGATCATCTAACAGTTACGCTATGCCCAGCGCCGCGCATGATACACGGAAACTGAGAGATTGCCGCAACATTCGCACAGCCTGCGGTTCGCCTTGCGCCATGCTGTTGACGATGGCTTCTGCCGTCGTCTTTAAAGTCGCCACGACGACACCCAGGTCGCGCTCGCCGCATAGATGCTGGAGGCGCTAGTCTAAACGCCTCGCGTTGCGTCGGAAAGCGGAATGCTTGCCGCATCATAGCAAACGGCGTCAGTGCGCTTCGTTGACTGCGCGGACGGTCGCGAGGCGCCCCGAGTTTAGCGCTGGCACTGTAAACCAAAGACCTCGGCGAGCCACAGCTCATCGCGATCTCGGCACCACACCCCTGGCCGACCCCGCCGCCGGGCCTGTGATCTGGTTACCGCGGCAACCGACATTGTCCGCATAGAGAGCGACCGGGAGTTGCGGCAGGTCGCCCTGCGCGGTGCCAGCGCGCACGCGCTGGGCTAGGTCCGGATCATAGAGCATTGGCACGGCGCGCAACAGCAGCGCCGACAGCTCATCAATGGCCTTGCCGGCGAGACGGCACATCGCGCGGGGCCGCGTCACGATTCTGCTGCCATTTGTCCCGGACGCGCCAGCCGAGGGACCAGACGGCGAAGGCCGGGTCGGCAAGACTCGGCGAAAGGGGCAGGGCATGGCCCTTGCCGTTGGATAACTCAAGCGCGGCGCTGAACACGCCGATGATACGATCGCCAACAAAGAGCATGGCGGTGTCTTGTTCCGCCTGGACGGTATCCAAGGGCGAGGTACCCTGCCCTTCTATCTAGCGCGGTAGCCGGCGGACTTGATCGCCGCGGAGGCGTTCGCGAATGATGACGATGCTGCAAGAACGGCGCTGGTGTGCGACTATCCACGGCATGAACCACAACGCAATCTCATCAAACACATCCATCAATAAGACCAGCGCTGGGGATGAAGCCGGCGCTGGGTCGAGATATGGTGCTGGCGACGATTTCCGAACCTGGCAGCTAGCACTGCGGGTGCTGACGATGCCGGCGGACACCAATCAGTATGGCGATATCTTCGGCGGCTGGCTGCTATCGCAGGCCGATGTCGCTGGAGCAACTATCGCCATCGCCAAGGCACGTGGGCGGGTCGCGACCGTGGCCGTTAGCGAGTTTCATTTCCTATCGCCGGTACGTGTTGGAGACCTTGTCGAACTGCATGCGCGCCTACTCGACCAAGGCACCAGCTCAATGACGATTGAAGTCGACATACGCGCCAGGCGCGAAGCCCGGCCGGAAGACGAACACCGGGTCGCGAATGGGCGTTTCGTCTATGTCGCCGTGGGTGGCGACGGACGCAGCCGCCCGATCCAAAACCAAGAGACTCGGCTGGCCTGAAACAACGGCAAAAAGCCGTGCGTACCAGAAGCGAGGAGTATCGAGATGTTCGAAGCAACAAAGGTCGGCCGAACGGTCAGCAAGGAAGAATTCAAGGCGCAGCGTGACGAACTGCGAACCCAGTTACTAGAGGTGCAACGGGAATTGCGGGAGAGCAATACGGCGGTGGTCGTGATCGTCTCCGGCGTCGAGGCGGCCGGTAAAGGCGGGGTGGTGAATAGGCTCAACGAATGGCTCGACACGCGCGGCGTGCAGACCTTCGCCTTCTGGGAGCTCAGCGACGAGGAGCAAGAACGCCCTCGGTATTGGCGCTTTTGGCGCACCTTGCCGCCACGCGGCGAGATCTCGATCCTGTTTGGAGGATGGTATCTGGCACCCATTGAACACCGCTTTCAAGAACTGTGCGACGACGCCGCATTGGACGCGGAGTTGAACCGCATCGTCGACTTCGAGCGCATGGTGACCCAAGACGGCGCGCTGGTGGTCAAGTTCTGGTTTCATTTGTCCGAGCAAGATCAGAAGCAGCGCCTGAAGGAGTTGTCACGCGACGACCGCAGCCGTTGGAAGATGCTGCCGGAGAAATCCAAGTTCTCGGAGCAATACCATCAGTTCGAGCATGTCGCCGAGCGTGTCATTCGGCAGTCCGACCGCGGTATCGCACCCTGGTACCTGATTGAGGCGGAGGACACGCGCTACCGCGATCTCACGGTCGGCAAGACGCTGTTGCAAGCGATCCGCGCACGCTTGAATCAACCCGTGGCGATGGAGCCGCCGACGCCAGCGGACCCGTTGAACCTGCCCGAATCCGCCAGCGCCCAGATCACGCTGCTTGATCAGCTGGACCTGACCGTCAAGCTGGCGCGCGAAGCCTACAAGGAAGAGCTCAAGAAGCTGCAGCAGGAGATCAACGAACTCACCTGGAAGGCCTACAAGCAGCGTCGTTCAACGGTGCTGGTGTTCGAAGGGGTGGATGCCGGCGGCAAGGGCGGCGCCATCCGGCGCATCACCAGTGCCGTGGACGCCCGCCTCTACCGCACCATGTCGGTGGCGGCGCCGACGGATGAGGAAAAGGCGCATCATTATCTCTGGCGTTTTTGGCGCCATGTACCGCGCGCCGGACGCATGATCATCTATGATCGCTCTTGGTACGGACGCGTGTTGGTGGAGCGCGTCGAGGGCTTCGCCACCGAACCGGAGTGGCGCAGGGCCTATAGTGAGATCAACGAGTTTGAGGAACAACTGGTCGAGAACGGCGCCATACTGCTCAAGTTTTGGCTTCAAGTCAGCGACGAGGAGCAGTTGCGCCGCTTCCAAGACCGCGAGGACACTCCGTACAAGCGCTATAAGATCACCGACGAAGACTGGCGCAACCGTGAAAAATGGCCGGAGTACAAGGCGGCCGTTAATGAGATGGTCGCCCGCACCAGCACCGAGGACGCCCCCTGGACGTTGGTCGAGGGCGATGATAAGCCCTACGCCCGGGTCAAGGTGCTGAGGACGGTTTGCGACGCCATGCGCACCGCGCTGAAGAACAAAAATGGTTCGTTCACATCCAGCGGCGTGACGCGCTGCGGGGATCAGGTGGTCACCGAGGGTTGATTCGGTGGTGATGGCTGAGTAACGCAGGGCGCTGGTCAATCAATCCGCCCGAACGCCGATCAGCCGGCCGGTTCGGGCGTCGCGTCGCTAAAGAGCCGAAAGAAATTTTCGCCCGTCGTCGCGGCCAACGCCTCGGGCGCCATGCAGCGAAGTTCGGCGATCTTGTTCGCGACATAGCCGACGTAGCGAGGTTCGTTCTTCTTGCCCCGGTGCGGCACCGGGGCAAGATAGGGTGAGTCGGTCTCAATGAGCATCCGATCAAGCGGCACGCGACGGGCCACATCGCGCAGTTCTTCGGCGTTTTTGAAGGTGATGATGCCGGAAAACGAAATGTAAAAACCCAGGTCAAGCGCCTGCTTCGCCATCTCCCAGGTCTCGGTGAAACAATGCATGACGCCGCCTACGTCGCCGGCACCGAAATCGCGCATGATGGCGATGGTGTCTTCGCGCGCGGCACGGGTATGGATGATCAGCGGCTTCCCGCAGCCCCGCGCGGCCTCGATATGCGTGCGAAAGCGCGCGCGTTGCCAGTCTAGGCCGCCGTCGTGGTAGTGATAGTCGAGGCCGGTCTCGCCAATGGCGACCACCCGCGGATCAGCAGCAAGCCGGATCAGCTCATCCGCATCGGGCTCACGGCGTTGCCTGTCGTCCGGCGCCTCGTTGGGATGCACGCCCACGGAGACAGACACGTCAGAGTAAGCGCCGACGCGTGCACGCATCGCATCATAGTGCTCCAGGTCGATGCAGACACAGAGCATGTGCCCTACCCCATCCGCGCGCGTCTGCTGCATCAGCGCGTCAAAACGCCCGCCGTAGGGGGTTAGATCGACCCGGTCTAGATGGCAATGGGAATCAACAAGCATTGAGATAAGGTGGTGAGTGGTGAGTGGTGAATGGTGAATGGTGGGTTTGACCACGAGCTTCGGGTTGTGTGCGGCCTTCGCATCAGGTGGGGTGTTCGCCTCACCAGGCACAAAAGTTGCGCTGTGCTACATGGTGTGAGTCGGTCGCCCGGCCTCGAGGCCACCGGCAAGATATTGCTCAATCTTGCGTTTTGCGTCGCCCTTGTCCTGATCGCTGAACTGGACGCCGACACCGACCTGACGGTTACCCTCGGCCCCCAGCGGCGTGATCCAGACCACCGTGCCAGCGATCGGGACACGCTCTTTCTCGTCCATCAGCTGCAACAGCAGGAAAAGCTCGTCGCCAAGGCTGTAGCGTTTGGTGGTCGGAATAAACAGCCCGCCACTCTTGATAAAGGGCATGTATGAGGCATAGAGCGCCTGCTTGTCCTTGATGACAAAACTCAAGATGCGTTGCCGACCGCCGCCAACTCGTTCGGGATTCATATCAATGCGCCCCCGTTGCTAGGCGTGCCCAGCGTACCAGTAGTGATTCAAACAACAGCAGCTTGTTGACAGATGATGTTGCCAAGGCCCTGGCCCTAAGCAACTGCTGTAGATAACGATGCGTGGCAGCGGGGACAAGCCGCTCGGCCATTACCGACAATTCCGAGCGCCAATCCGGATTGTTCAGGTAGCCGACGTGGCGATCGCAACCGATGCGCAGCAGATCACTGACCCAGCTTGCCAGCCATTCCAATACTAACGTCGCCTCCATTTGCTGCCAAGCACCAGCGACACCGAGGGGGTCCTCTCGGCCTTCGGTGATGGCCTGGAAGCGGCGAAAGCTCTCCTCTCGCTGCTTTAGCCATTGCGTATCGGCCAACACCTGAGCTCGCAACGGCGCCCCGTGGGCGAGCCGCAGCAGCAGGCCCAGGTCGAACTTGCGATCGCCGAGTCTATCCGACAGCCAGGCCGCGGCGCTGTCGGCATCCGGCGGCAGCATGGTAAGCCGCTGACAGCGGCTGAGCACCGTTGCCGGCAGACGGCTCGGGTGCTCGGCGACCAGCATCAGCAAGGTCGAATCCGCCGGTTCTTCAAGGGTCTTCAGCAGGCTATTGGCGGCAAAGGGGTTCATTGCGTCCGCTGGCGCGATACGCAATACCGCGCGCGGTCCGCGACTGGCCGTCAGCGCCTGGCGGCTACAGAGCTCGCGCACCGCATCGACGCGGATCTCGCCGCTTTTGGATTCGGGGTCCGGCTCGAGATGGGTCAGGTCTGGATGGTTGCCGCTGGCAAATAGCGTACAGTCGGCACAAACAGCGCAGGGCTGGCCGTTGGCACCTGGCTTGTCGCACATCAAAGCGGCAGCGAATTGGTCCGCGAAATGGCGCTTACCGATACCGGGCGGACCGGTGAGCAGCAGCGCATGTCCGAGCCTGCCGTTGCGATGCGCATCCCAAAGCCGCTGCCAGTGCGGCTGTAACCAGGGAAGCGCCTCGAAGGGCTGCACAAGGTCGGCGGGAGGTCGGCTCGAAGCGGGGCTCATCTTGGGATTCAAGGGCGCATTGTCGCCGCGCTACATGGAGCGCTTGCTGCTCGGCAAGCCTGACCGGTCGCGTGCAGATATTCACTGATAACAAGCCGCACGTCGGCGGCGACGCTAGCGACATCGCCTTGGGCATTGATGCGGCGCACCCGCCCCGGTTCGCGCTCAGCGATGCGCAAGTATTCCGCACGCACCTGATCGAAAAACAACAGAGCTTCCGACTCGAAACGGTCCGGGGCCGATCGGCCCCGCGCCCGCGCGAGGCCTGTCGCCGCGGGCAGATCGAACAACAGCGTCAGGTCCGGGCGCAGCAGGCCTTGCACGAAGGTCTCAAGCTGCGCGATACGCGCCCGGTCCAGACCTCTGCCACCGCCCTGATAGGCGTAGGTGGCGTCGGTGAACCGATCGCAAAGCACCCAGCGCCCGGTCTCCAGCGCCGGCAGGATGGTCTTATGCAGGTGCTCCGCACGGGCCGCGAACATCAGCAGCAATTCGGCGTTGGAGTCCATGCCGCGATTGGCTCGATCGAGCAGCAATGCACGCATGCGCTCGGCGATTTCGGAGCCGCCTGGCTCGCGCGTGAGGGTGAGTTCCACACCGGCGTCGAGCAGACAAGCGCGCACCACATCGCGCTGGGTGGATTTGCCTGCACCCTCAATGCCCTCCAGGGTGATAAAGCGCCCGCGCACCTATTGCTCCACGAGCGCTGCGCAGGGCTTGTTCAACTGGTATTGACGCACGGCGCAGTTGTGTTCATCAAGCGTTGCCGAGAAGTGATGGCTGCCATCACCGCGGGCGACGAAGAAGAGGGCCTCACCGTCCGCCGGATGCAGCACGGCGTTGATCGCCTCGCGGCCGGGGAGCGCAATGGGTGTCGGCGGCAGGCCTTTGATGACATAGGTGTTGTAGGGGGTCGGACGGGTCAGGTCGTCGCGCCGAATATTGCCGTCGTAGTCCTCGCCCATGCCATAGATCACGGTGGGATCGGTTTGCAGCTTGATGCCCTGCTGCAAGCGGCGCGCGAAGACGCCGGCGATCCGCGGACGCTCGGACGGCACGCCGGTCTCCTTCTCGACGATGGAGGCCAGAATCAACGCCTGATACGGGGTCTCGATCGGCAGTCCCTGATCGCGCTTCGCCCACTCCTCATTGAGCACCGAGCGCATGCGCTGATAGGCGCGTTTTAGAACCTCGGTATCGCTGGTGCCTCGGTCGAACAGATAGGTGTCAGGGAATAGCCAGCCCTCGGGATGCTCGGCTTCGATCCCGAGGCGCTCCATGATCTCTGCATCGGATAAACCCGAGAGCTCGATCTCGAAGACATCTGATTCGGCAACGCGGCGCACCGCCTCGCGGAAGGTGATGCCTGGGATCAGGGTCACCGGGAATTGAATGGATTTGCCGCTGGTCAGCAGCGCGAGCAACTCTGGGGGGTGCATGCCCGCTTCAACGGCATACTCGCCCGCCTTGAGCGCACCTTGCTGATTGGTCTGATAGGCCAGCATCATGAACAGAAAGCGACTCGAGATCCAGCGTCGATCGGCCAAGTCATGGGCAATCCCGCGCAACGTCGCCCCTACCGGCACCCTGAACAAAGCCTGCTCTTGATCCGATGCGAGTTCGACAGATTCGTCGAGGAAACGCTGGTACCAGGACCAACCGGCAGCGGCAACGCCGCCGCCGATGGCCATCAGAATGACCAATGTCACCAGAATGTTCTTCAACTAGGCTTCTCCGGCTGAAACAGGGTTTGGCGTACCTGGTCCATCAACAGCGATGGCAGGGCGCTTAGATCATAGCGCCGTGCGCCCAGTCGGCCCACTGGCAACAGGCCGAGCAAGGCATTGGTCAGGAACAGCCCGCGCGCCTGGGACAGCTCGGCGCGCTGTACCTCGCGTTCAATGACCGGGATGCCGAGGGCCGCCGCACGGTCCATCACTGCCGCACGGGCCGTCCCAGCAACACCGCAGCGATCAAGCATGGGGGTAACCATGCCGTCGTCGAAGAGGAGAAACAGGTTACTCATGGTTCCACAAATCACGCGCCCCAGGCTGTCGGTCATGATGCCATCAATGATACCCGGATCATGCCATTCGGAACGGGCCATGACCTGCTCCAGACGATTCAGATGTTTGATGCCAGCCAATTGCGGATTATCGCCGAGATGGGTGCGGCAGATGACAAGTTCGGCACCGCGATGAGTCGCATTCGGTCCAAGCCTGGGGCTCGGATAGCGCGCAAGGATGCGGGTTGGTGTCGGGTTCGGGGTTGGTCGATAGCCGCGACCCCCTTGACCGCGGGTCAAGGTGAGGCGCAGCACGCCATGCTTCACACCATTGGCCAGTGCATAGGCCTCGCCCCGCAGCAGCACGGGATCGGGACAAGGGATACCGAGTCGTTCGGCACCCTGATTCAGGCGCTGGAGATGCGCCGACCAGCGACAGGGTGACTGATCGCGAATGGCAATGGTCTCAAAAAGCCCGTCGCCATAGAGCAGGCCGCGGTCGTTGATGCTGACCAAGCTTTGCTCGCGTCCGTTGACCAGTGCGGAGTTCATCGTTGGCTAAGTCGGCGCGGCACCGGATGGCGGCATCGAAATGCTATCACCCGGTTGTCGCGCCTGCCCTGCCGGGGGCTGGTTAGATCCTGCCGGGGGCTGGTTAGATCCTGCCGGGGGCTGGTCCCATCAATCAAAGGCGCTTGAAGATCAGAGTGCCGTTGGTGCCACCAAAGCCGAAGGAATTGCTCAATGCATGGTCGATCTTCATCTCGCGCGCCGTGTTAGGCACGCAGTCGAGATCACACTCGGAGTCCGGCGTCTCGTAGTTGATCGTTGGCGGGGCCACTTGATCGCGAATCGCCAACAGGCTGAAAATTGCCTCGGCGCCCCCGGCCGCGCCCAACATATGGCCGGTCATGGATTTAGTGGAGCTGACGGCGAGCTTGTAGGCATGCTCACCAAAGGCCCGCTTGATGCCTTTGGTCTCGGCGATATCGCCCGCGGGCGTCGATGTCCCGTGTGCGTTGATATAGTCGATCTGTTCAGGGTTCAATCCGGCGTCCTGCAACGCAAGCAGCATGCAATCTCTAGCGCCCGCACCGTCCTCTGAGGGCGCGGTCATGTGGTACGCGTCGGAATTCATGCCGATGCCAGCGATCTCCGCGTAGATGGTTGCGTTGCGCGCTTTGGCCGCCTCGTATTCCTCGAGCACCATCACCCCGGCCCCATCGCTGAGCACGAATCCGTCGCGGTCCTTATCGAAGGGCCGACTGGCGCCCGCGGGATCATCATTGCGCGTGGACAGTGCACGTGCAGCGGAAAATCCACCTAATCCCACCGGCGACGTAGCCATTTCAGAGCCGCCCGCGACCATTGCGTCGACGACGCCGTGTCGAATCATATAGGCCGCTTCACCAATATTGTGGGTTGCGGTTGCGCATGCGGACACGATGGAAAAATTTGGCCCCTTGAGGCCGTATTTGATCGATAGATCTCCGGCAACCATGTTGACGATATTGGCCGGAACGAAGAATGGCGAGATCTTGCGTGGCCCACCGTCGCGATAGGCCGCGTAGTTGTTCTCGATACCAGTGATGCCGCCGATACCGGAGCCGATGGCGACGCCGATTCGCTTACGCGTGTCGTCGTTGATCGGCAGACCAGAATCCTCGATGGCTTGGGTGCCAGCCGCGACACCGTAGTGGATAAATGCATCCATTTTTCGCGCCTCTTTTTTGGAGACGTAAAGCGTTGCATCAAAGCCATAGATCGGCCCGCCGAAGCGCGTGCTGAAGGGCCCCACGTCGAAATGCGTGATGGGCTGAATCCCGCTGCGACCAGCAAGAATGCTGTCCCAGGCGGACTTGATGTCGAGTCCGACCGGGGCGACGATGCCCACTCCGGTGACGACGACCCTTCTACCTGACATGACTTACCTCTCGATTGATTGCCGACGCGCTTCCGAGTAGCACCGTCGTTGACAGCTCCGCCGGCGCCGGGATTCCGGCGGGCCGAGCGGAGTTCCTCTAAATAGATTCCGACGAACTGTCTCAGAGCACTTCACGCAATCGACTGGAACGAAGATCCGGTCCAAGAAACTGCTTCAGCGCACCCGTTCAGTTCAGATGCTCATTGATATAGTCGATGGCCTGCTTGACCGTCGTGATCTTTTCGGCATCTTCGTCGGGGATCTCGGTCTCGAACTCTTCTTCGAGTGCCATGACCAGTTCGACGGTGTCGAGGGAGTCTGCGCCAAGATCGTCGACAAACGACGATTCCGGACTGACCTCCTCTTCCTTGACACCCAACTGTTCGACAACGATCTTCCGGACTCGCTCTTCAACGCTGCTCATTGTGTTGTAACCCTCTGGTTATGGACAGATCGCGCGGCTTGCGGCGACTGCGGTATTTTAAAGATAAAAGCTGGTTGTTTAAAGCCAAATCAACAATTGCCCGTCATCTCCAACATTCCCAAGCTTATGATTAAGAGATGTTTTTCGCCAAGCAATCATGCCATATACATTCCGCCGTTGACATGCAACGTTTCGCCGGTGATATAACCGGCTCCCGATGAGGCAAGAAATGCGACCGCCGCGGCGATCTCCTCAGGCTGTCCGAGCCGATCCAGCGGAATACTGCCGAGCAGCGCACCGCGCTGCTCCTCTGACAGATCCCGTGTCATATCGGTGTCGATAAAGCCCGGCGCGACACAGTTGACGGTGATGCCGCGCGAACCGACCTCTCGGGCCAGCGATTTAGAGAACCCGATCATCCCCGCCTTGGCCGCCGCGTAGTTGGTCTGCCCGGCGTTGCCGGAAGCGGCGACGACCGAGGCGATATTAATGACGCGTCCCTTGCGGGCTTTCATCATTGGACGCATGCATGCCTTGCACAGGCGATAGATCGAGCTCAAGTTGGTGGTAATGATGTTATCCCACTCCGCGTCTTTCATACGCATGAGCAGGTTATCGCTGGTGATGCCGGCGTTGTTCACGAGGATGCTCGGCGCCCCGCCGAGCCCCGCCGTAACCGCCTTGAGCGTGGCATCAATAGAGGCGGAATCCTTAACATCGAGCCGCAGACCCAGCACGCGGCGCCCATCGCCCGTAAGTTCCGATACGATATGCTCGGCTCCGGCATCGGTGGTAGCGGTACCCGCGACCGCGGCGCCCTGCGTTAGCAATGCCTCGGCGATGGCGCGACCGATGCCGCGACTTGCCCCCGTAACTAGCGCAATCTCGCCGTCAAGCATGTTTCGCTGCCTCCAACGCCTTGTTGAGGCCGGCCTGATCAAACACCGGCAGGGTCTCGATAGCTTTGTCGATGCGCTTACCGAGGCCGGCCAAGACCTTGCCGGGGCCGGATTCGATCGCTATCGACACGCCGCGCTCGATCATTGCCCGCACGGTCTCAACCCAGGGGACCGGACTATAGAGTTGCCTTGCGAGCAATGCGCGCAAATCGTCGAGGTCGCGAGCCGGGGATATCGACACATTGTGCAGAATGTCCAACGCTGGTGTCGAGAAAGGGGTATCGGCAAGCAACTGCGCCAACTCGCTGGCGCCACGGCGCATGTGGGTGCTGTGGCAGGGTACGCTGATTGGTAGCAAGACGGCACGCTTGGCACCGGCAAGCTTGGCGGCTGCCAGCCCGCGCTGCACCGCGTCGCGGTCGCCAGCTATGACCACCTGGCTAGGTGCGTTAAAGTTGACCGCCTCCAAGACTTGGCCTTGCGCCTGATCAAGACAGAGCGTGCGCACCTGATCGTCGTCAAGGCCGAGCAGTGCCGCCATGGCGCCATCGCCCTCGGGTACGGCCGACTGCATTAACCGTGCGCGGTTGGCGACCAGCTTGACCGCATCAGCAAAGGCAAGCGCTTGCGCGCAGACCAGGGCGGAATATTCGCCAAGACTATGGCCAGCAACCAGAGACGGAACGGCGCCGCCCTGTTGCTTCCAGCATCGCCACACGGCGACGCCGGCCGCGAGCATGGCCGGCTGTGTGTTTTCGGTTTGGTCAAGGGATGCCTTTGGGCCCTCCATCACCAGCGACCAAAGGTCGCGATCGAGGACATCGGATGCCTCGTTAAAGGTCGCGCGAACGACCGGAAAGGCATCGGCCAGGTCGGCCAGCATACCGACCGATTGCGACCCCTGTCCGGGGAAGACGAATGCAAGTTGGGTATCAGTCATTGAGTCATTGAGCCAATGTAGAACATCGAGTTTAGTAACGAAGCAACACGGAGCCCCAGGTGAAACCGCCACCAAAGGCCTCCATCAGTATCGTTTGGCCGCGCTGAATGCGGCCATCGTTCACCGCCTGGTCGAAGGCGAGCGGCACCGACGCCGCAGACGTATTGCCGTGCGTCTCGACGGTGACCACGACCTGCTCCAACGGCAGGTGCAGCTTGCGGGCCGTCGCTTGGATGATGCGCATGTTGGCCTGATGCGGGATCAGCCAATCGATATCGGCGCGGGTCATCGCGTTCGCAGTTAGGGTCTCGTCAACGATGCGCCCAAGGGTGGTCACGGCGACACGAAACACCTCGTTGCCTTTCATCTCGACGAAAGGAGAGCCATTGCCGCCGTTGCCCACCCCCGCCGGGACGTGCAGCAACTCGCGGTACGCGCCGTCGGCATGTAGACAGGAGGAGATAATACCAGGCTCGTCGTGGGCGCCGATCACCACCGCGCCAGCTCCGTCTCCAAAGATCACGCAGGTACCGCGGTCGGTCCAGTCGACGATGCGCGAAAAGGCTTCAGCCCCAACCACGAGTGCCTTGGTGGCACTGCCGGTACGGACGAACTTCTCGGCCACGCCAAGGGCGTAGACGAACCCCGTGCAAACGGCCTGGATATCGAATGCAGGGCAGCCATGGATGTCGAGCCGATGTTGCAGCAGGCAGGCACTGCTCGGAAAGATTTGATCCGGGGTCGTTGTCGCCAAGACGATCAGATCGATCTCGGAGGGCGCAATGCCGGCGGCCTCAATGGCGCGCCGCGACGCGGCCTCAGCGAGATCGACGCAGGTCTCGCCGTCGCTGACCACATGCCGTTGTCTAATCCCAGTACGCTCCCAAATCCAGGAATCGGTCGTATCGACAAAACGCTCGATGTCCTTATTTGTGAGGATCTTCTCAGGCAGGTAGCCACCGGTGCCGAGAATACGGGAGTAGATAACGCTCACGCCGTCGCCCTCTGCAGCGGCTCACCAAGATGAGCGCTCACCTCATGTTCAATGCGCTCAATGACGTTGGCATGGATCTCCTTCTCGGCAACCCGAATAGCGTGCTCGAAGGCCAAGGCATCGGCGCCGCCGTGGCTCTTGACGACAATGCCGCGCAGCCCGACTAGACTGGCCCCATTGTAGCGGCGCGGATCGACTTGGCGCTTAAACGCATTCAGCACCGGCAGCGCCGCGAGCGCCGCGAGACGAGTGAACAGATTCCTGCGGAACTGCCGACCAAGCATTCCAGCCATCAGCTTGGCCACGCCCTCGCTGCTCTTTAGCGCTACGTTGCCGACGAAACCGTCGGCAACGACGACGTCGACGCCACCCATGTAGATGTCGTCGCCCTCGACATAGCCCAGGTAATTCAGCGAACTAGCGGAGATCAGTTCGTGTGCGCGGCGGACCTGTTCGTTACCCTTGATCTCTTCTTCGCCGATATTCAGCAAGCCGACCTTGGGCCGTTCAATGCCCTGCATCGCGCGCACCAACTCGCTGCCCATGACCGCGAATTGGAATAGTTGCTCGGCGCTGCAATCAACGTTTGCGCCGAGATCAAGCATGTGCGTGACGCCGGCCACCGACGGCATCGAGCTGATGATAGCGGGGCGGTCGACCAGCGGCAGCGTTTTCAGCACAAAGCGCGCCGTCGCCATCAACGCACCGGTGTTACCGGCACTCACGCAGGCGTCTGCATGCCCGGACTTCACCAGATCAATCGCAACGCGCGTGGAGGAATCTTTCTTGCCGCGCAGTGCCTTGGAAGGTGGTTCGTCCATTCCGACGACCTGGGAGGCATGATGCACCCGCAGCCGCTCCAGCCGGCCCGCCTCGTGCATATTGGCACTCAGCATCGGCTTGATCACATCCTGCCTGCCAACGAGGATCAGATCGACATTGCGCGAATGCTCCAAAAACGCCGTGGCCGCGGGAACCACTGTCTCGGCGCCGTGGTCTCCGCCCATGGCGTCCAGCGCGATGGTCAAACGTCGACTCATGAAAGCGCTCCTGCCTCAACCATTGCCATATGCGGCGTTGCCATATCCGGTCCTCAGTCTGGACCTGCCCCGGGTGCTCTCAGTCGCAGGCAACCAAGCTGTACCGGCGCAGTGTGTCGCGGTTGTTGTTGACGAATCTGGGCGACGGTTCGCGGCGATCATCCCGACCCTTGCCCTGCCGAAGAAGGCCATAGTAGGCTCGACATTATGGGCAAGCATGCTACGGAGGCGTCTGAAGCAGTTTTTGGGGCAGGGAGGACGAGCCGTGCCTCAACTGGGGAATCCAGAAGTTGGACCGAGGCTCGGGGCTTTAGTCGGCCTTATCGACGATCTTGCGGCCGCGATAGAAACCGTCGGGGGTCACATGATGGCGGCGATGGATTTCGCCAGTGGTTTGATCCTCGGACAGGGTCGGTTTCGTCAGCGCATCGTGAGACCGGCGCATGCCGCGCCTTGAAGGGGTCTTTCTATTCTGTTGGACGGCCATGATACTCTCAGCGTCTCCGTTAAAGTCGAAATTTGGGTTTGCTTCATTCGTTGTCATCCCGTTTCCGAGTGACTTCGGGATCGATCTTCAGATTAAGCAGTTCGGCGAAGGGATTGGGACGCTTGGCACCATCTGTCGATGCGATCTCGTTCGAAGTGCCACCGGGTACAAGGCACTCCGGACGCGACGGTTGGCAACTGCCTTGCGCGTGGCGCGGAATTGGAGGAACGCAAAGGATCAGTTCGTCCTCGACCAAATCGCTTGCGCGCATCAACCGCCCATCGATCAATAGCGGGTCATAAGCATCGGGCAAGGCCGCGGACTCGTCGATTCCCTCGACCAAGGCCAGCCTGTACTCGCTCGCGACCGGCAGGGCAAGCTCGCCGCTACAGCGCTGACAACGCAGTGCCAGCGTCGCCTCGACCCTGCCACTGATGATGGCTTGACCCTGCGAATCGACACCACAATCGAGCCAATACGCCACTGAGCCTTGGCAGCTCTCAAGCAAGGGGCGCAGTCGAGATAAACGCGCCAGTGGCAGCTGTCCTTTAAATCGAGCATTCAGCGCAACCGCTCTGCGCGGGTCAAGCAACTCTGGCAAGGCTTCAGACATAAGCCTGCCAGCATACTGTAAAGCCCGCATTATTGTCAACGGTAAGATGCTTGGCAGTTCTGTCCGGTAGCCTTGGCCAAAGCCCTTCCCCCAGCGCTTCGTCAGATCTCGTCTGTCAGATCTCGTCTAAGTACCAGTGAGGGCCAGCAGTACGCCGGCCGCAACCGCCGACCCAAGAACACCGGCTACGTTTGGTCCCATGGCGTGCATGAGCAAGAAATTGTGCTGGTTCGCTTCTAGACCGACCCTGTTCACGACACGGGCAGCCATCGGCACCGCGGAGACGCCGGCCGCCCCAATTAACGGGTTGACCGTGCCACCGCTCAAGCGGTGCATGAGCTTGCCCATCAAGACACCGGTCGAGGTGCCGATGCAAAACGCCAGCGCGCCGAGCGCCAAGATACCCAGAGTTTCGACCGTCAGAAAATTATCGGCGGACAGCTTCGATCCGACCGCAAGGCCGAGCATGATGGTGACAGTGTTGATGATCTCGTTCTGCGCCGCCCGGCTCAAGCGCTCGACCACGCCGCATTCACGCAACAGATTGCCGAAAGTCAGCATGCCGATCAGCGGTGCCGCGGACGGCAACAGCATGGCGCAAAGAACCAGCACTACCAGCGGAAACAAGATGCGTTCCAACTGCGATACCGGGCGCATCTGCTGCATCACCACGACCCGCTCTTTTTCCGTCGTCAGCGCACGCATGATCGGGGGCTGAATGATCGGTACCAGCGCCATATACGAGTAGGCGGCAACTGCGATTGCGCCAAGCAGGTCCGGTGCCAGCTTCGACGCCAGGAAGATCGCGGTCGGACCATCCGCGCCACCGATGATCGCGATGGCGGCCGCGTCTTGTAGCGAAAAATCGAACCCCGGCACAAAATTGAGCGCAACGGCTCCGATCAGCGTGGCGAAGATGCCGAACTGCGCCGCGGCACCGAGCAGCAAGGTCGAAGGTCTGGCGATCAGCGCGCCGAAATCGGTTAGCGCACCGACGCCCATGAAGATCAACAGGGGGAAGATGCCGGTCTCGACACCCACCGAGTAGATCATGCCGATCATACCATCATGACCACCGATACCGGCGATCGGAATGTTGCTCAGCAGCGCGCCGAAGCCGATCGGCATCAGCAGCAGGGGCTCAAATTTTTTCGCAATCGCCAGATAGATCAGGCCGCCACCGACGGCCATCATCAGAATCTCGCCCAATCCAATATTGGCAATCCCCATGGATTGCCAGAGTTTGAGAAGCTCTTCCATTGGTGTGTCCGGCTCAGCCCAGGGCCAGAAGGGCGGCGCCAAGACCGACCGAATCGCCCTCCTTGACTCGAATTTCGCTCACACTCCCCGCGCTAGGGGCCCGCACCTCCGTCTCCATCTTCATCGCCTCCAAGACGACAACGACATCGCCCGCGGCGACCGTCTGACCCAGCCCAACCGGCACCTTGACGATGGTGCCGGCGAGCGGGGACTCTACCATCCGCGCCTCGCTGGTCGCGATCGGCGCGGTCGCTGGTGTCGCAGGCGATGCCGGTGCCACTGCTGGCGCCATCGATTCAACCGCCCCGCCGGGCGAGACGCGAACGTCATAGCTCTTGCCGTTGACCTCGACCCGATAAGCCTCCGGGCCGGCGACGGGCGCCTTCGCGGACGCTGGTACCGCCGCGGTCGCAGGCGTCTCGGCGGGCTTGTCTTCAATCAACCATGGCGGCGTCTCGAAGGCGGCTGGATTATTGCGGTTCTCGATAAACTTGAGCCCCACCTGCGGGAACATCGCGTAGATCAGCACGTCGTCAATGCTCTCCGCGGCTAACTCAAGCTTGCGCTCACCGGCAAGGACTTGGAGATCCTCGGTCAGCTTCAGCACCTCCGGGCTCAGGTTGTCTGCCGGACGGCAGGTGATCACCTCTTCGCCGTCGCCGAGCACGCGCGCCTGGAGTTCCTCGTTGACCGGCGCCGGCGTCGACCCGTAAGCGCCCTTCAGCACGCCGGCAGTCTCGGTGGTGATACTCTTGTAGCGCTCGCCCATGAGCACGTTCAACACCGCCTGGCTGCCGACGATTTGCGACGTCGGCGTTACAAGGGCGATGTAGCCGAGGTCCTCGCGGACCTTCGGGATCTCTTCCAGCACCTCATCGAGGCGGTGCTCCGCGCCCTGCTCTCGCAGTTGGTTCTCCATATTCGTCAGCATACCGCCGGGCACCTGCGCTACCAGGATGCGCGAGTCGATCCCCTTCAAAGAGCCCTCGAAGCGTGCGTATTTTTTGCGAACATCACGAAAATAGCCGGCAATCTCTTCGAGCAGATTCAGGTCAAGGCCAGTGTCCCTCGGCGTGCCTTGCAGGCTGGCGACGATCGACTCGGTCGGCGAATGGCCGTAGGTCGTGCTCATCGACGAGATGGCCGTGTCGACCATGTCAACGCCTGCCTCGGCCGCCTTGGCGATGGTGGCGATGCTCAATCCGGTGGTCGCATGGCAATGCATCGCGATGGGGATGGCGCAGGTCTCCTTCAGCCGCGAGATCAATTCCTCGGCCACATAGGGGCGTAACAGGCCGGCCATATCCTTAATGCAGATCGAATGACAGCCCAGGTCCTCAAGGCGTCGCCCCATGTCCCACCAATAGGCTATATCATGCACCGGGCTCACGGTGTAAGACATGGTGCCCTGCGCATGGGCGTCGGTGGCCAGCGCGGCGCGCACTGCCTGCTCCAGGTTACGCAGATCGTTCATGGCATCGAAGATGCGGAACACGCCGATGCCATTGACCGCGGCGCGTTCAACGAACTTATCCACGACATCGTCGGCATAGTGCCGATAACCCAACAGATTCTGCCCCCGCAGCAGCATTTGTTGCGGCGTCTTCGGCATCGCCGCCTTCAGTCGGCGCAGACGCTCCCAGGGGTCTTCGCCGAGATAGCGAATGCAGGCATCGAAGGTGGCACCGCCCCAGGTCTCAAGTGACCAAAAACCAATCTGGTCCAGCTTTTCAGCGATAGGCAGCATGTCGTCAATGCGCATCCGCGTTGCCAGCAGGGACTGATGAGCGTCGCGCAGCACGACTTCGGTGATACCGAGCGGGGTGTTGTTGATCATGGATACGTCTCTGAAACTTGGCTTGGTGAGATAGTCTTGGTCGACAACCCAGGTGATCGCGCCAGTACTTGTCGCTAGCCTTGGCGGACTCCAGGCCCCGGCAACAGGTATCAGCCGCGCGTTCGATAGCGGGCAATGGCCGCCGCAATCACAACGATCAGGTCATCGGCCTCTGCTGCGGTGGTCAGCGCCGGAGCCGATGACGGGCTCGCCAGGGCATGCGGCTCGGGTGGAGCCAACTTCAGCGCCGCCCAAGACATCAGTCGCAGAATGACGACCAAGAGCAACAAAAAACTGAAGACAACTCCCATGCCGATGCCCATCAGACGCAGGCTTTCCATCATCAAGTCGCTCTCATTCATACCGGCGTGGTCCTTTGTTGTGGTGGGCTTTATGCTCGTCGCGGACAGCGAACCCTAATTCGCGGGAAGGCGAGTCCGAGCAGTCAGTCGGCAAAGGGATCCTGCAAAGTCAGGGTCTGGTTGCGGTCCGGCCCGGTGGACACGAGCGCGATCGGCACACCGCCAAGTTCCTCAATCTTGTTCAGATAGTCCCGTGCTTGGCGCGGCAGCGCGTCCAGTGAATCCGCGCCGACCGTCGACTCGACCCAACCCGGCATATCGATGAACCGGGGCTGGCAACGCGCCAGCTCATCAGCGTCCACCGGCGGCGCGTCGAGCAACTGCCCGTCGAATTCATAAGCGGTGCAGATGCGCACAGTCTCCATGCCGTCTAGGACGTCGAGCTTGGTAATGCATAACTCGGAAATACTGTTGATGATGAACGAACGCCGCAGCGCCACCATGTCAAGCCAGCCGCAGCGGCGCTTGCGCCCGGTCGTGGCGCCGAACTCATGGCCCTTTTCACCGAGGTGGTCACCATCGGCATCGAACAACTCGGTTGGGAAGGGCCCGCCACCGACGCGTGTCGTATAGGCCTTGACGATGCCGAGGATGCCATCCAGATCACGCGGCCCGACACCGCTGCCGGTCGCGGCACCGCCCGCGGTGGTATTTGACGAGGTTACATAGGGATAGGTGCCGTGATCAATATCGAGCAGGGCACCTTGGGCGCCTTCGAACAGAATATTGCTTCCCTCGCGGCGTAACGCAGCCAATGGGCCGACGATGTCGCCCACCATCGGTGCGATCTGCTCACCCTGCGCCAATGCCTCATCCAGCGTGGCGGCAAGATCCAGGGGCTCGGCCTCGAAATAATGCTCCAACATGAAATTGTGGTATTCCATCACCTCGCGCAATCGTTGCTCGAAATGCCGCGGGTCGAGCAGTTCGCCTAGGCGAATACCGCGCCGGGCGATCTTGTCCTCATAGGCCGGACCGATGCCGCGACCGGTGGTACCGATGGCCTTCTTGCCGCGCGCCTGCTCGCGGCCCTGGTCCAAGGCGATGTGATAAGGCAGGATCAGAGCACAGGCAGGGCTAATGCGCAGCCGCTCACGCACCGGAACACCGCGGGACTCCAGGGTCTCGAGTTCGGTGAGCAGGGCCGATGGCGATAGCACCACGCCGTTGCCGATCATGCAGCGCACACCTTCATGCAAGATACCGGATGGGATCAGGTGCAAGATGGTCTGTTCGCCGTCGATGACCAGCGTATGGCCGGCATTGTGGCCGCCCTGGAAACGAACAACGGCATCGGCCCGCTCGGTCAACAGGTCCACGACCTTGCCCTTACCCTCGTCACCCCATTGGGCCCCGATCACGACTACGTTCTTTCCCATTCTGTCCTCACAGACTACGGATCATTGGTTTCGCGAGGGTCGGCGTGCCAGCAACGCACAGTCCGCCCGCTCGAGTGGTTCGGCAATTCTGGTCAGGGAACGGGCACCAACCGCCATGCACCATCAACAAGCGTCAACGCCTGTGAGCACCCCGGCGGCCAGTTGCCTGTTGTCCGGCTGCCAGCGCCTTGATCAGGCAATAGCTGCACCACTCGCTGTCCCGCTGAGCGCAGACGATTCACCTCTGCTTGCAATGCGGGGTCGGCATCCCAAGGTGCTGCGATGGCATCGGCGGCGTGCTCGTTGTGCGAAGGATTGCCGGCCAGCGAGATCAAGCCCTTCAGATCGCTGCTAAAGCCCACCGCTGCCCGAGCGCGGCCAAACACGCGACCGATGTCATCGTAACGTCCGCCGCGGGCGATCTCCAGACCCCAGCCGGGTACGAAGGCGGCGAACACCACGCCGGTCTTGTAGGTATAGCCACGCAGTTCCGCCAAATCGAAGTGCACAGGCAGGTCGGGCAACCAGCGCTTGGTCTCCTCGGCGACTTGCCGCAGTCGCGCAAGTGCCGCCTTGACCGGTGCGTCGGCCGCCGCCAGCAAGCTGTCCGCTCGGTCCAGGGCGTCGGCTCCGTTCAGATCGGCCAAGGCCAACAGCATCCGTCCTACATTCTGCTCCAACTCGCACTGAGCGATCAGCGCCGACACCTCTGCCACCGCCTTGCGTTGCAGCGCATCGAATAGCGCCATTTCGCTAGCATGGTCCAACCCGGCCTGACGGGCGAGCCCGCGATAGACACCGACATGCCCGAGGTCGATAAATGCAGCTTTGATGCCGGCGGTGATGAGGGTTGCCACCATGAGACGCAAAATCTCAACGTCGCTCTCAACGCCGTCGTGACCGTAGATCTCGGCACCGATCTGCATCGGACTCCGGGTCCCGGCGAACCCGTCGGTGCGGGTATGCAGCACCGTCCCCAGATAACAAAGCCTGGTTGGCAAGTCGCTGCGCAATTGGTGAGCGTCGATGCGAGCCACCTGCGGCGTCATGTCCGCGCGGACCCCCAGCATGCGTCCACTGAGCTGGTCGGTGAGCTTGAAGGTGCGCAGATCCAAATCGTGACCAGTACCGGTGAGCAGACTCTCCAGATAATCGATGAACGGCGGGATCACCAATTCGTATCCCCATCCGGAGTACAGGTCCAGCAGGGCGCGGCGCAGCCGTTCCATCCGAGCAGCCTCGGGCGGCAACACCTCTTCGATACCTGCCGGCAGCAGCCAGCGCTCGTCATTCATAGGCTTGTGTTAGTTAATCAAGTACAGGAGCCCGACACCGCCGAGCATGCTTGCAAGACCGGCAAGACGCAGGCTAAGGCTGTCTTGGCGAGCAACCTCAAGCAGCATGCGCCGCACGGTGTTCGGTGCCAAGAACGGCATGACGCCCTCGACAACCAATAGCAGCGCCAGCGCTACCCACAAATCGTGCCACATGGTCCGGCTTCACTAGAAGAGTGCGCCGTGTGGCATCAGGAGAGGTGCCCGCACGACCGCAAAGCGCCGAATCATTACAGAAGGCGGGATGCTTGTCCATTGATCGGGGCCATGCACAAGCGGATTGAGGGAACTTGTGTCGGCCTAGGGCGACAGATCGACAACCTGAACATTGGTGCCGAGCGGAAGGCCTGTCGCGAGTCGCAAAGGACAGAGGATTTGGCAGAATCCCTTACTAAATTATATGGATATGCCGCATTCTTGGCTACAAGATCAGCCCCGCGTTGCACGGGGCTGATTTCAACAATGACTCGATTCGACCGAGTATAGACCTGTGTCAACCTTCGCCGCAGCGCCTTAAGGCGGGCCTGGTTGAACCGAAACAGTCCCTCCGAGGGTTTCCATATACTGTTGATTGAAAAATTTAAAGAAGTCTGAGTCTGGCGCCAGCACTAGGGTGCTACCGGGATCTGAGAAGGACCGACGATAGGCGTTCAGGCTCCGGTAAAAGGCATAGAATTCCGGATCAGCCTGGAATGCCTGGGCGAAGACCTCGGACGCCTTGGCATCCCCCTTACCGCGGGTCTCTTCGGCCTCGCGATAGGCATCGGCTAGGGTGACGGTACGCTGCCGGTCGGCATCGGCGCGGATGCGCTCTGCCGCCTCCGAACCTTTGGCACGCAAGTCGCGGGCGACGCGCTCACGCTCGGCACGCATGCGGTTGTACACGGATTCACTGACCTCTGGCGGTAAGTCAATCTTCTTTACGCGAATGTCGACTACCTCGACGCCGAGTTCCGCGGCCTGTGTGTCGACTAGTTTGGTCAAAACCTGCATCAATTCCAGCCGATCTTCAGAAACGACTTCTTTAATGGTACGTCGGCCAAATTCGTCGCGCAGACTCGTGTCGATGCGCTCCGACAGCAGGCGCGCGGTCCGCGCGCTGTCGCCGCCCGTCGAGCGGAAGAATTGAGCCGCGTTGTTGATGCGCCATTTTGCGTAGGAGTCTACGATAACGTCTTTCTTTTCAATGGTAAGGAAACGCTCGGGACGCGAGTCCAAGGTTTGAATACGCGCATCGAACTTCAAAATGCTATTGAGCACTGGCACCTTGAAATGCAGCCCCGGCGCATAGTCGCTGCCGACGATCTCGCCGAGGCGCAGTTTAATCGCTGTTTCGTACTGGTTGATGATGAAGGTCGATGCATAGACTAGTAGAACAAGCAATGCGATCGAAATCGGGATCAGCGTTTTTTTCATGTCACCCATCTCAACGGCTCCTACGTTCTCTGAGCGTATCGCGCGACCGGTTAGTCGTCTTCGGCGTCACGTCGCTCGCGGTGTCCGCGGCGTCGAGCATGGACGTCCTCGGCTGCGGCGCCGGCCTTTGCTTCATGAGTTGATCGAGTGGCAGATACATCAAACTATTGCCGTTCGGGATGTCCAGCAGAACTTTGTTGCTCTCTCCAAGGACCTCTTCCATCGTCTCTAGGTAGAGACGTTCTCGGGTTACGATCGGCGCCTTCAGGTACTCGCCCAACACAGCGGTGAAGCGAGATGTTTGACCCTGTGCTTCGGCGATCACGCGATCGCGGTAGGCTTTGGCATCGGCAATGGCCCTCGCTGCCTCACCGCGCGCCTGTGGTAGGATCTCGTTGGCGTAAGCCTCCGCCTTATTCTCCAGCCGCTCCTTGTCCTCACGTGCCTTGATGGCGTCGTCAAAGGCCTCCTTGACCTGATCCGGTGGCTTCGCGGGCTGCATGTTCACCGACGTCACCAGCAGCCCGGTCTTGTAAATATCCATCAGACTCTGCACTCGCTCTCGGATGCTAGCCGCAACCGCGCTACGCCCTTCGGTCAGGATGAAGTCGAGCTCGCTTCCGCCGATGGTCTTTCTCACCACCGTCTCGGTTGCGTCACGCAGCGTCTTTTCCGGAGTTTGGTCTTGGTAGAGAAAGTTTGCCGCGTCTTGAATGCGCGACTGCACCGTTAGTTCCACGTCGACGATATTTTCGTCTTTGGTGAGCATCAGGGCCTTGTGGCTGAAAGATGATATTTCGTCGACATTGACGATCTGAACGGCCTCAACCGGCCAAGGAATATGCCAGTGCGGCCCAGGCTCGGTTGTCTGCGTGTAAGCACCAAACCGCGTAACCACGCCGCGTTCAGCGGGGTCGACAATGTATATACCGGTAAAGAGCCAGCCAATGAACAGCACAGCAACGATGATGCCAATGGCGCGTCCGCTCAGGTCGGGGCCTCCAGCGCTACCCCCTCCGCCGGAGCCGCCAGACTTGTTGATGCCGCCGAACAGGCCGCTGACGCGCTCCTGCAGCTTGCGTACGATCTCGTCAAGGTCAGGCGGCCCCTGGTTACCGGAGCTTCCGCCCCAGGGATCTTTGTTGCCGCCTCCCGGCTCGTTCCAGGCCATAGTGTCTCCGCAACTGGTGTTAGTTAGGTTTGCAGGGGTTTAACGTCGTCTGTCGACATCAACCCCGGCGCTTTGGAAAGGTGCCGCCGTATCGGTGCGATATCAAGCAGGCTTGGTCAACCGGGCATTCTAGGGGGTAGCAGACCAACCCTGCAATGCCCGTGCAGCCTCAGCCCCTGGCTTGTCGGCATCCGTGGTGTTTTGATCCGCCCCCGTTGCAGCTCGATCGATCAGCCGGCCGGCCCAGCGCTCACCGGCGTGGAGGTGGCGTCGGTGTTGGTCACGGGAGATCTCGACCTCGATCTCCCAGCCGCCCTGTTCCGTCGGCGCTTCGGAGACAACCCTGGCATGCGCGAACAGCCAGGCGCGCAAGGCGCCGTCCCCTGGACCGAGACGCAACAGTTGGCGCACACTCTCGCCGCGAAAATGATCGGCCAATGCTTGCAGCAGTAGATCCATCCCGTCGCCGGTCGCCGCCGAGACCCAGACCCGCTTCACACCGCCATCGACGTCGCGGTCTATGCGCGGTTCGGCGTCGATCAGCCTGTCGATCTTGTTAAAGACTAGGATGGTCGGTAGTTCGTTCGCGCCGATCTCGCCCAGCACCGAGGCGACATCGCCGATGCGCCTGGCGCGATGCTCGCTACCGGCGTCGACCACATGCAATAGCAGGTCCGCCGAACGCGTCTCCTGCAACGTGGAGCGGAATGCGGCGACCAGTTCATGGGGTAATTGATTGACAAAACCGACGGTATCCGCCAGCACCACTGAGGGGGCATCGGGCAAAGCCAGCCGCCGCAAGGTTGGGTCTAGGGTCGCGAACATCTGGTCGGCCTGAAAAACGCCCGCCTCGGTCAGGCAATTGAATAGCGTCGACTTGCCGGCGTTGGTGTAGCCGACCAGAGAGACCGTAGGGATCTCCGCGCGATCACGGGCCCGCCGACCCTGCGCGCGCTGTGTCTCAATGCGTGCCAGGCGCGCGTTCAACTGCGTGATGCGTTTGCCGAGCAGGCGGCGGTCGGTTTCCAACTGGGTCTCGCCGGGACCACGCAGACCGATGCCGCCCTTCTGGCGCTCAAGGTGCGTCCAACCGCGGACCAACCGGGTCGATAAATGGCGCAACTGTGCCAACTCAACCTGGAGTTTGCCCTCGAACGAACGCGCCCGCTGCGCGAAGATGTCCAGGATCAGCCCGCTTCGCTCCACCACACGGCATTGCAGCAGCCGCTCGAGATTGCGCTCCTGCGCCGGACTCAGAGCATGGTCGAAGATCGCTAACTCGGCACCGGAGGTCTCCACCAGCAACTTCAACTCCTCGGCTTTGCCGCTGCCAATGAATAGACGAGAATCTGGCCTGTCGCGCGAGCCAGTCAACCACCCCACCTCTAGCGCACCAGCAGCTTTCGCCAGCAGTCGGAACTCGAAGACGGAATCATCGTCAACCGGATGCTCGAACGGGGGCTGCCCCACGGCAAGCTTGACCAGGATAGCGCGCTCGCCGGCGCGCGGTCGCTCAAACATGTCGGGCGCGCTTAGAATTTCCGCGGAAGGGTGCTGGAGAAAGGGTGTCGCGCATACGGCTTAGATGTTACCCGGCTGCTCGGTGTCGGAATCCTGGCTTGGCGGCAATTTCACGTTGCGCGCGGGAACCACCGTGGAGATCGCGTGTTTATAGATCATTTGACTTACGTTGTTCTTTAGCAACACAACGAATTGATCAAAAGACTCGACCTGACCCTGGAGCTTTATTCCGTTCACCAGAAAAATCGAGACGGGGATGCGCTCTCTTCGCAGCGCGTTCAAAAAGGGGTCTTGCAGACTTTGGCCCTTGGACATGGGATGAGCTCCTTGTTGTTTTTTCCGGTCGGTTTTTCCGCGGCCGGCGGTGTCTTGGCGTTGGGTTGGAAGTAAGGTCAGCAAAATACCACAGAGTCAGACCGGTGTCGTGCATCGACAACCGGGGCGGGAGCCCCCGAGCACGGATATCAGTGACTCGGAGCCGATCGCCGAAAATAAACCAGTCCCCTTAGCGCAATGGCGCCAGAGCGGAAAGCGCCCGCTCAAGGATCGGCTCATCATCATAGATCCAGACACAACCGGGTTCTGACCTAAGCCAAGTATACTGGCGTTTCGCGAGCTGGCGTGTGGCTATGACGGCGCGCCCGGACATCTGACTAAAATTGTAGTCGCCGTCAAGGTATTGCAACATCTGCCGATAGCCGACACAACGCATTGAGGGTAGATCGCGGTTCAGATCACCGCGTTGCCACAACAGACGGACCTCGTCCTCGAAGCCCGCCGCGAGCATGGCCTCGAAGCGCCGAGCGATGCGCCGGTGCAGTTCGTCTCGCTGGCGCGGTGAGCGCACCAGCTTTATGGTCCGGTAGGCAAGCGCCGGTTGCATCTGCGTTTGCCACAATGCTGTCATGGAACGTCCGGCGAGCAGACACACCTCTAGCGCACGCTGCACCCGCTGCGGATCGTTCGGATGAATGCGGGCGGCCGCTTCTGGGTCAAGCTCGGCAAGCCAGAGATGCATCGCCTCGGCGCCGTCTCGCTGGGCGCGCTCGACCAATTCGGCACGCAGTCGCGGATCACCTTCCGGTAGCGGCGATAACCCCTGCTGCAAGGCGCGGAAATAGAGCATAGTGCCGCCGACCAAGAGCGGGATGCGGCCCTGGGCGGTGATCTCGGCCATCGCTGCGAGCGCATCGCAGCGGAAGCGCGCAGCCGAATATTCCTCCGACGGATCGCGAATGTCTATCAGCCGGTGCGGAAAACGCGCTAGCATCTCCGGCGACGGCTTAGCGGTACCAATATCCATGCCTCGATACACTAGCGCCGAGTCGACGCTAACGATGTCGCAGGGCAACGAATCGGCGAGGGCCAGCGCGAGATCGGTCTTACCCGAGGCGGTAGGCCCCATCAGCAGGATCGCTGGCGGCAGTCTCCGGTCATGGGCACCCAACTCCTGAGCACAGGGCTCGTGAGTGGGGCTCTTGTGTGGCATCGGCTTGCTCACTCAGTTATGAGTCAAAAACAAGTTAAACACGCATGGCATCGATTAAGGCTTGTCTGGAAGTCTGCGAAGGTGAGTGAATTGTTCCTCAGCGCCCACGCAAGAAAAGTCCGTCCAACTCCCGCTGCGAGAGTTTGATCCAGGTGGGGCGGCCGTGGTTGCATTGATCGGCGCGATCGGTGCGCTCCATATCGCGCAACAGCGCGTTCATTTCCGCAATGGTCAGGCGCCGATTGGCCCGCACCGCGCCATGGCAAGCCATCGTCGAGAGCACCTCATTGATCTCGCCGCGCAGGCGTTCGACGCCGGCGTTGGCGTTGGCGTTGGCGTTGGCGTCCGAGTTGAGATCCGAGCTGGAATTGGCGCTAGGATTGAGGTCGAGATTGGTGCCGGGATCGCGGCCGGTATCAAGGCCGGGATCGAGACTGGTCTCCGAGCCAAAGTCGGCAAGCAAGTCGCGCAGCAGCCGCTCCGGGTCGGCGCCTTGAAGCAGGGCCGGGATCTCGCGCACCGCGAGCTTGCCGTCGCCCAGCCGGCTGACGACCAAACCGAGCCGCTCCAGCATCACAGCGCGGGTCTCGGCCAGGTCCGCCTCCGCCGGGCTCACATGCACCACGACCGGCACTAGTAGCGGCTGACGTCGCAGTTCGCCGGACTCGGCGGAACGCTTTAACCGCTCATAACCGATCCGCTCGTGGGCCGCGTGCATGTCGACGATGATCAGCCCGTCCGCGGTCTGAGACAGCACATAGACACCGTTAAGCTGGCCGATGGCAAACCCCAACGGCGGGAACTCATCGGACAGACCCGCTGCCATCGGCGCGGCCTGATCCAGATCCGCCATATCGCCACTGCCTTGTAGAGGCCGTTGGAACTCGTAGGCAGCGCCGTAAGCACCGCGACCGTCGTTGACGCTGAGCGGCAGCCGTCCTGGCCTCGAGAACGCGGGTGGGCCGATCGGCCGGTCCGCCGGTCCAGCATTGACCTGGCCGGCATCGGTTTCTGGCCCGCTTGAGCATGCCGCTGATCCCGACTGGCCAGTCGTGGGCTCAAGCCCCTGTATCGCACTCGCTGCCGTCACGCCCCCTGCAAGGCGCCGATGCAAGGCACGAAAGATGAAGTCGTGCACTTGCCGACCCTCGCGGAAGCGCACCTCCTGCTTGGCCGGATGTACATTCACATCGACCTGACGCGGCGGCACCTCTAGGAATAACACGAACGCAGGATGTCGCCCATGGTGCAGCACGTCCCGATACGACTGGCGCACGGCATGAGCGACCAGCTTGTCACGCACCAGGCGGCCATTGACGTAGAAGAATTGCATGTCGCTCTGACTTCGGGCGAATGCCGGCTGCGCGATCCAGCCCGACAGACGCAGCCCCACCGCATGTTGGTCCAGGGTCAGGCTCGCGTCCATGAAGGCGTCGCCGAGCAGCGCCCGCAAGCGATTCGTGGAGAAGCCACCGTCGCCCGCCGGCAAGTCTATCTGGGTGGTGCGACCATTGTGCCGCAGGCGCAGCGCTACCTCGCCGTGGGCCAAGGCCATGCGCCGCAAGGTCTGTTCGACGTGGCCGAACTCGGTCTTGTCAGCGCGCAGAAACTTGCGGCGGGCCGGCACGTTGTAAAACAGGTCATGCGCTTCCACCGTGGTTCCGGTGCCGTGGGCCGCTGGCTCCGGCTCATCGACCCGGTCGCTGCCGTCCGCGCTCAGGCGCCAGCCGTGGGGCTCGTCCGCCGTGCGCGACAGGACGCTGAGCCGCGACACCGAAGCGATGCTCGGCAGTGCCTCGCCACGGAATCCGAGCGTCCCCACGGCCTCCAGATCGTCCAGGCTCGCGATCTTGCTGGTTGCATGTCGCGACAAGGCCAGCGCGAGCTGATCGCGGCCGATGCCGACACCGTCGTCGCGAATCCGAATCAGCTTCGCGCCCCCCCGCTCCACGTCGACTTCGATGCGCCGCGCGCCAGCGTCGAGACTGTTCTCAACCAATTCCTTCACGACGGAAGCGGGCCGCTCGACGACCTCGCCAGCAGCGATTTGATTGATGAGTTGAGGCGGCAGGGTGCGGATGATTGTCATCCGCGGGATAGAAACAGAAACCGCGGCGAGCCGCAAGTGGATCAGGCGCTCGGTTTATTCGTGCGCGTCGAGAACGGCTAGCACGACGGCCCAGGCGGTGCTTCGGTCTGTTACTCAGCCGCCGGATGCCATCGGGAGCACATAGCCGCGGGCGATACGCGGAACGGTCTCGCCGCTGCCGAATCGATCATCACGGGCGTCGGAGGTGGTATCCCCCACGGCCGACTGCCGGGCGAAACGAGTGCCAGGCGGCGGATAGTCGCGAAAATAGTCGAGGATGCCCTCGAGCAGCAATTTCGCGAGGTTGTTCTGATAGCTGGCGCTGCGCAGGCGCTTTTCTTCCTGCGGATTGGAAATGAACGCGGTCTCGACCAGCATGGACGGTATGTCGGGCGACTTAAGCACGACGAAACCAGCTTGTTGAATATGGGTTTGGTGCACGGTGCCCAGTTTGCGCAATTTCTCCAGTACGCGAGTCGCGGCGATGCTGCTGTGTTCGATGGTGGCATTCATGCTCATGTCGAACAACACACTCGCGAGCAAGTCGTTTCTCTCCTTCAGGCTGACGCCGCCGATTAGATCGGCGCGATTCTCGCGGGCGGCAAGCCATTTGGCTGCCTCGCTGGTGGCTCCGCCGTTCGACAGGGTATAGACCGACGAGCCGCGGACCCTCGGGTCTTTGAAGGCGTCGGCGTGGATCGACACAAACAGGTCCGCATCGTACTTGCGGGCCTTTGCGATGCGCTGGCGTAGGGCCACGAAATAGTCGCCATCGCGAATCAGCACCGCCTTCATGCCCCGTTGCTTGTTGATCAGGGCGGCCAGTTTGCGCGCGACGGCGAGCGTCACGTCCTTCTCCCGCGTGCCGGAACGTCCGATCGCGCCGGGGTCCGCACCGCCGTGGCCGGCGTCGACCGCAACCACGATGTCGCGCTGCTGTCCGTGCTTTGGCTGCACCGACAACAACTTAGGGGCTTGCCGACCGCGTTTGGCGGATGGAACGGCCGATGCGGTTGCGGCGGCAAGCACCGCGGCGGCGTCGACCTGCGATGGAAGGTCAGGGCCTTTGCCCGGAGCTATGGTCTCGCGCGATTTGGGACGCGGGTCTTTGGGGCTGAGATCGATTACCAACCGATGGCCGTAGATATCCTCGGGTTCCAGCTCAAAGCTCTTGATTCTAGCCGGCTGCTTCAAGTCCATGACCAGACGCAGATCATCGCCGTCACGAACGCCACTGCGCAATTTGGCGACGAGTCGGTCTTGCGAGTCCGCGTCTGGCAGGCCGCCATTCAGCCTGGCGTCAGTCAGGTCGATCACGATTCGAAACGGATTGTTCAACGTGAAAATGTTATGGCGGATGGGCGCGGCAGTATCCAACACGATGCGCGTATGGTCGGGTCCCGTCCAGATCCGCGCGCCGTGCACAAGGGTCTGTCCGGCGCCCGCCATAAGCGGCAGCGCCATCCATACGACCAGAGCCGCGCAGACGGCACGACGTATAAAGGCTGGCGAGCAGTCCAAGAGCTTGGAAATTGTTGCTTTTTTCTTCCGCATCGCTCGACTCTCCCGGCGCCAAGTCCCGAATTAAGATGATCATTACGCCTGAGGATAGCAGCTCAAGCTGATTTTTTCCAAAGAATAACCGTTCGTTGGGAAGGCTAGTTAATCTACATTTAGGCCAGATGTTGTGAATTACAGACATGTATCCAACCTTAGTCTCGCTTAGCAAACTTGGATGGCAGCTAGCGTTCGACTAAGCGCCCTCCTCCGCCATCGCCAAAGTGGCGCGCAGCGCGCCAATCAAGTCGCTCGCCAGCAGACCACGCCGGCCGCCGCGCGCCGCGCTGTCGCCGGCCGCGGCATGCAGGCAGACGGCGGTCGCGGCGGCCTGCTCCGGGTCAAGCCCCGCGCGTCGTCCCTGAGCCAACAGCGCGGCGATGATGCCGGTGAGCGTATCACCCATGCCGGCGCTGGCCATTCCGGGATTGCCATCACTGCATAGCCCTGTGGGCCGATGCCCCGGGCCGCGGATCAGCGTGCCTGCGCCTTTGAGCACGACGACGCCGCCAAAACGCTGCTGCAATGCCTCAACCGCGCCGAATCGGTCCCGCTCGACATCGGCAAGCGCGCACCCCAACAGCCTTGCCGCCTCGCCGGGATGCGGGGTCAACACCCAGTTGTCCCGCTGTCGCGGCGTAGCGGCAAGCAGGTTAAGCGCATCGGCATCCATAACCATCGGCTTGGCCAACGCAAGCGCTTGCTCGAACAACCCAATAGACCAAACACCCTGCCCCAGCCCGGGCCCGATGGCGAGCACGTCCGCTCGCTCGGCTGTCCGCGCCAAGGCCGACGCATCAATGTGCGCACGCACCATCAACTCAGGACGCGTCAGATTTAGCCAGTGCGCATGCTCCGGATGGGTCGCGATCGTGACCAGACCGGCACCGGTCCGCAGCGCCGCCTCCCCGGCCAGCAGCGCCGCGCCGGACATACTGGGAGCCCCGCCGACAACAAGCACATGACCGCAATCGCCCTTGTGCGTGGCCGCACGGCGCCGCGGCACCAGCTCGCGTTCTTTGCTCCAGTCGAGCCTGCGCACGGACGAGATCTGGCCGGCATAGACCGCGGCCGGCACCTTTAGGGCATCAAAGCGTATCTCGCCGCAATGATCCGGCCCCTTGCCGGTGAACATGCCGCGCTTCAACCCGATGAAGCTGACCGTCAAGTCCGCCTCCACCGCCACGCCAAGCACCTGACCGGTATCCGCATGCAGACCGGACGGAATATCTACAGCGAGCACCGGCGCACGCGAGCTATTCATCGCGCTAATTGCCCTCGCCCAATCGCCCGCTACAGGGCGCTCTAGACCGGTGCCGAGCAGCGCGTCGACAATCAATTCAGCGTCCAGTGGTAGTTCGCGGAATCGCTCGACCTGACCACCGGTAGCGGCAAAGGCATGCGCAGCCTCGGCCGCCTCGCCGCGGAGCCGCTCGTGGTCGCCCAAGGTCAACAGACGCACGGACCAGCCTTGCTCCATGGCCAACCGCGCGATAATGTAGCCGTCGCCGCCGTTGTTCCCGGCGCCGGCCAAGACCGCCAGGCGCCTCGCCTCGGGCCAGCGGCGGCCTAGCTCGACAAAGGCCGCGCGCCCGGCGCGCTGCATCAGCTCAAACCCAGGAATGCCGTAGCGGTCGATCGCGGCCCGATCCAATGCCTGAACCTGCTCGGCGCGATAGAGCGCATGCGGGAGGCGATGCTTTTCCGGTATTAGACGGGGCATTCTTGCTACATCGCCATCTCAAGATCGTCTTGCACAGCCGCGACTCCGGCCTTGGCGCATTCCTCGTCGGTCTCACCAGACGGTGCGCCGCTGACGCCGACGCCACCCACCAGCGCTCCACCCGCTTGCACCACGGCACCTCCGGCAGACATGACCAGAAAGTCGAGTCGGCCTATCGGCGAGTCCGCACGTTCGCCGAGCGCCGAGGTGTCGGCATTGAAGTTGACAGCCGTGTAGGCCTTTTTGAAGCTGATCGGCACCGTGATCGGCGAGGCGATGGTGTCACGCAGTTGGGCTTGGATGACGCCGTCGCGGTCGACGACGGTGACGCCAATCTGGATGCCCTTCTCGCGGCAGGCGTCGACCGCGCCCTGGGCGATCCGCTGGGCGGTCTCTAGCGATAAGCGCTTCACCGGGATCATCATCGGGTCCTCGGCCATTGCCGGAACAACTCCCAACATGCCTATCAGCACGGGCATCGCGAATAATGGCATCAAAGTCTTGACCTCAACTAGCGTTATAATTTTCAATGACATAGTCATCCACCATCTGCTTAAAACGTTGGGAGATTCCGTCGCCCTTCAACGTAGTGACCTTCTTGCCGTCGATATAGACCGGCGCAGAGGGCTGTTCGCCGGTACCCGGTAGGCTGATGCCGATGTTTGCCTGTTTGCTCTCGCCGGGGCCGTTGACGACACAGCCCATGACGGCCACCTGCATGGTCTCAACGCCGGGATGGGTGTCGCGCCAGATGGGCATCTGTTCGCGCAAATAGGTCTGGATGTCTTGAGCCAGCTCTTGGAATACGGTGCTGGTGGTCCGCCCGCAGCCGGGACAAGCGGCGACCATGGGCGAGAATGAACGCAGCCCCATGGTCTGGAGGATCTCCTGCGCGACAATGATCTCGCGAGTGCGCGATTCCCCCGGTGCCGGCGTCAGCGAGATGCGGATGGTGTCACCGATTCCTTCCTGCAACAGCACCGACAGCGCCGCGGTGGATGCAACAATGCCCTTCGAGCCCATGCCGGCCTCGGTCAGGCCCAAATGCAAGGCATGGTCGCTGCGTTGAGCCAGGGCGCGATACACCGCGATCAGGTCCTGCACGCCGCTCATCTTGCACGAGAGCAGAATATGGTCCCGCGGCAGACCCAGCTCTTCGGCGCGCAAGGCGCTGCCGACGGCGGACTCCACCATGGCGTCGCGCATCACCACGTCGGCCGCTTTCGGCTGATCGGAGCGTGCATTAGCATCCATCATGCGCACCACAAGGTCGGGGTCCAGGCTGCCCCAGTTCACGCCGATGCGAACCGGACGGTCGTACCGGCAAGCGATCTCGATCATGGTGGCAAACTGCGAATCGCGCTTTTCGCCGCGGCCGACATTGCCGGGATTGATGCGGTACTTGGCCAGGGCCTCGGCGCAGGCGGGATAATCGCTAAGCAGCCGGTGGCCGTTAAAATGAAAGTCTCCAATCAGCGGCACCTCGACATCCATGGCCAGGAGCCGTTCGCGGATGTGCGGCACCGCCTCGGCGGCAGACTCATTGTTGACCGTGAGCCGGACCATCTCGGAGCCGGCGCGGGCAAGCTCGGCACACTGCGACACCGTCGATTCGATGTCCGCGGTGTCGGTGTTGGTCATCGACTGCACGCGGATCGGTTCGTCGCCGCCGACATGGATGTCACCGATGCGCACCCGCACTGTCCGATGGCGTTGGATGGGGGATTCGAGCATGTTCATCTTCACCTCAAGGGGGTTGGTCGCCGCTGGCCAAGGGCGAGCGCAGGCCCTGCACCAACTCCAGATACTCCGGGTGGTCCGGGCCAATCAGTCCGTGACGGATAAGAAAATCGATAATGACCAGATTACAGTTGAGCTTGAACTCGCTGGTCTCGGCGACGACGGACATCACCTGTTCCGCCGGCCAAAGGTGGAATCCCGCGACCTCGTCGTCATTACAACGCGGCTCGAAGTGGTCGTCCAGTTCTAGGTCGTAACAGTAGATGACATCCGGCTTCAGGCCGCGATCGGAGTCTCGGCAGTAGCTGATGGCCCCAACCGGCATCGCACGATCGGCGATCGGCGCCGGGATCGACGCCTCCTCCAGGCACTCTTTGCGCAGGTTCTCGGCAAGACCGACACCATAGGGCAATCCCCCTGCCACCATATTGTCGAGATGATTTGGATACACGCGGCGGTCCGCCGAGCGTCGAGCAACCCATAGATGGACCCCATCGGTACGCCGGACGAACCCGTTTAGATGCTGGCCGAAGGCACGCACCCCAAAATAGGGCGCGCAGGCGCGGTCGATCAGAAAGCGTGCGTCATCGCGGTGGCTCGGTGTTACAGGATAGCGCTCGCCGTGGAGGTGGCTGACAAGACCCCGCCGCTGCAAATTGCAGCAAATGGCCTGCATCGCATCACCGCGTGCATCGAAGCCGACCGGCGCAGAGACCCAGTGCAGCCTGCCGTCATGCAGCCGAAAGTCGGCGCCAAGCGCGGCGAGCTGCGCGGCAAAGCCCCGACGCACGCTGCCCAATGACTCACTCCCAACGACAAAGGGCACGAAGTCCGCGGGCAGCCAAGCATTGCAGGCATGGATGTGATCAAGAAAACTCATAGCTCTACTCGCCGCTAATCGGTCATGGCGTGGTGCCGCCCCGGACAATGAAGCGATTGTCTCATCGAAAGAGACAGGTGGTTTTGAGTCGCCCCTAATACCCTTCTTTCTTGACCGTGTCCCAAAGCCGTTCCATCTCGACGCGATGCGTTCGGTCCGGTGACTTGCCGGAGGCGCGCAGACAGACCTCGACGCGCTGAAAGCGCCGCTCAAAGCGATGGTTCGCGGCACGCAACGCGTGCTCGGCGTCCACGCCCAGATGCCTTGCTAGATTCACGCAGGAGAACAGCAGGTCGCCGACCTCATGCACGCGTCTGTTCGGATCAGTCTGTTCCGGGAGGGTTTCCTCAGATTCGGCGAGCTCCTCGCGGACCTTCTCAACCACGCCGTCGATATCGTCCCAGTCGAAGCCGACCCGCGCGGCGCGCTTCTGCAGCTTCTCTGCACGCACCAGAGCTGGCAGTGCTTGGGCGACGCCGTCAAGCACGCTGATGCGCAAGCGCTTACCCTTGGCCTCGCGTTCGGCGGCCTTCATCGTCTCCCAGTTTTCGCGCACTTCCGCCTCGCTCGCGACATCGGTGTCGCCGAACACGTGCGGATGGCGACGGATCATCTTACTGCTGATGGACGCCACCACGTCACCGAAGTCGAAGTCGTTCTTTTCCTCGGCCATGCGCGAATAGATCGCCACCTGGAACAGCAGGTCGCCGAGTTCTTCGCACAGCTCCGCCATGTCGTCCGTTTCAATCGCCTCGGCGACCTCGTAGGCCTCCTCCAGCGTATAGGGCAGGATGCTGCGAAAGCTCTGCTTCAGATCCCAGGGACAGCCATGTTCAGGGTCACGCAGACGCGCCACCACGGCGAGCAAGGAATCGATGCTATGCGGGTCGATCTCACGCGCGTCGAGCATGGCCGGTCTTGATTGATTGCTCATAAGGATGGCGAGTTTCTAGTTTCGAGTAGCCTAGTTTCGAGTAGCCTAGTTTCGAGTAGCAAGGCTTCCCGCGAGATTTAGGAATCGACGCGCTGACAGGATAAACCGCAAAAAATTCGTTGTCGTTAGGGTCTCACCAAAACATCAAACAGAACACCCAGCAGCACTGCACCAAGACTCCCCCACTTCCAGTAACCGATCGGAATACCGACGAGCTCTCCTTGCTTGGAGCGGGTCGGGTCCTTCAAAATACCCCAGAGGTGTGGACCGGAAAGGAACCAGGGCACGAAACCGAACATCACCGGCACAGCAATCCACAGCGGCAGCGGTTGATTCACATACACCAGCACCAGCAGCGCCGGCCAAGCAACGAAATAGGCCGCGCTCAGCTTCGCATCCAGCGTCTTGTCCTGGGTCTGAACAAACGCCAGCACCGCGCCAATGCCCCACAGCGTCGCCAAGCCAATTAGGATCAGTCTCATCGGTGCGGCCCAGGGCCGACGCGGTTGCGACAATTGCGCATCGTCACTCGACCGACTCCGGTTTGGGCTGCTCGGTCTTGCGGATCGTGATAAGCGGACTCGGCGCCACGTCGACGAACTTGGCGCAATCGCCGGGGGCCGCGGTGAAGCGATTCATCTCGGCACCGATGGCGCAGCGCCCCGGGTCGGTCACGCCGATAAAGTCGATCTCCGAGCACTGAATCTGAATAAAGGTTAAGTCGCGATACTGCTTCTCGGTCGGCTTCACGGCGGTAAAGTTGCGCGTGATCGCGTCATATTTCACGTCGCCGCGGATGTAGGCGGTCAGGCGCACCGACAGGTTAGTCACCTTAATGTCCATATTATTCGTCAGCGTCATCCCAAGCATACAAGCGTCGGGAAATTCCTTCTTCAAATGAACGCTCAGCACCACCGCCTTGCGGCCCGTCGTCGTCACGACATCGCTACGCGTGATCTTTGGTGCGTTCGGGTTTGGCGGCGGTTCCCTGAACCCGCCGAATTGACAACCGCCGGAGACGACGGCACCAGCCAGCGCAAGGACAAAGATCGGGTATTTGCTCATAAATCGACTCAAAAACACTGTAGGGGGCGCAAGGATACAGGATGGAGGCCCGACGCCCGCCCGGGCATGGGGAGCATCACGGGGACTGGTGCCAGCCCAGGCCTTGACACAGACACCCCGGCAACGACACCCGTAACCAAAGCCGGCGTTGGCCCAGACGCAAGCCCCGCGCTCGTTGGTCCTCCATGTTAACGAACCAAGGCGCTGTCAGTCCATCGTCGAGACCACCGGGATGCCCGCGCGTCATAGCGAGACCTGCCCGCACGATGCAATCAACGCAGCGACCTGCCACTGAAAATTTGTCTTGACTAAGAATCGCCGATTACGCATGATAGCGTGCTCGCGGCGCCCGTAGCTCAGCTGGATAGAGTACCTGGCTACGAACCAGGTGGTCGGAGGTTCGAATCCTTCCGGGCGCGCCATAAAATCAACGGCTTAGGTGGGTACCACCTAGGCCGTTTCTCGTTGTAGCTGGGTTTCTAGTCAGTTTCTCCGGGTGCTTAAGGCGATTGCCGGAATGAAACATACCGCATGGCGCCGGATGCTTGTTCGCCATCGCGAAGCGCCAACTTATCGCTAGTCCTTCTATGTGGGGGTTGGCGCGACAAAGATGGCGGGCGAGAAGACAAGCCAGGCGGTATGTTTCATGACAGAAATCGCCTAAGTTGACGGCATTTCGGTGCCGCCCTTGAGACTGCATCGCAGCGTCATTCAGGGTAACGCTTGGTTTACCGAGCTGCCTCACGGCAGACAGCCATTTGCAGGATCAAGCGGGCGTTCATCTGCCGTTCATGTCACTGCGACGGCAACGGTCATCTGCCTGTGCGGAAACACTCACGAATGGAACGTAAAGTGGACTCCAGTCTTAATGCCAATGACGGAGTCCAAGATGACTGCACCCACCCCGCTCTCTCTCGCAATCGTTAATGACGCCAAATGGGCGTTCACCACGCGCCGCGTCAAGCGGTCCGACGTGCGTGGACTCAGCGAGGATTACCAGAACGCCAAGCCCGGCGATCTGATCCTCTGCGAAATCGCGTCGATCGGCCACCATAAGCGGATTCAGCTGGCCGAGCGGCGCGTGTCTGAGAGCTATCCAGATGACAAGGTCGTGCTCTGTGTCGGCGATCGCTACGCGCCGGACCAGTTCCTCGGCTCGGCCACGATTGACGGGCCACTGATTGATCTCGTTGCCGGGGGCGGTGTCGCGGGCCGCGTCGACGCATCCCACAAAATCACCGGCAGACCGACAACATTGCGGCCCTTGGGATTGCTGACAGGGGCACAGGGAACCGTGCTCAACGTCGCCGATTATGCGCTGCCGGCGCTGCCTGCAAACGACCGGGTCACGGTGATCGGGGTCTTCGGCGCGTCGATGAATGCGGGCAAGACAACCGCCGCCTCATCGCTCGCGCATGGGCTGAAGCAAGCCGGATACGCAACGGCGGCAATCAAGGCAACGGGGACTGGGGCCTTCAAGGACTTCAACAGTTACGAGGATGCCGGGGTCCCGGCGCTGGATTTCACGGATGTCGGAATGGCCACCACCTTCCGGATGCCGCTCGAACGGATCGAGCGCGGGTTCGACACCTTGGTCGCGGCGGCAGCGGCGCGTGGCGCTGAGGTCGTCGTGGTCGAGATCGCCGACGGCGTCTTCCAGGACGAAACGCGCACCATCCTTCAGGGATCTCGCATCCGTGATCGGCTAGACGGGATCCTGTTCGCGGCGCCCGACGCGCTGAGCGCGCATGGCGGCGTGATGGTGCTGGAGGGGCTGAATCTGACCCCGTTCGCGATCTCGGGCCAGGTCAGTTGCTCGCCGCTGGCGGCGGCCGAGGCCGCGGAGGCCACTGGGCTGCCAATTCTCTCTCGCGAGGACCTCTGGTCCCCTGCGACGATCGCGTCGCACGTGGAGCCCCTTGTGCGTTACCGCGGCGAGCAGAGCACTGCCGCTTGAAAGACCCGCCGCCGGCCAGCGATGGAGCCAGTAATGGGACCAGCGTTGTCGGTGCACGACACGCTGCCCATTCCACTGCCCATTGCGCAGGCCAGTGCCCCGCCCGGTGCTGTCGCAATGCCAAGCCTGTCAGCTGCAACGCAACGCCCATGCGACAGCCGTTCTGCAAAGCATCCAGACGCGCTCCCGGCGGTCAAGCGGCGGCCCCGCCGCGAGACCGCATACAGCCGATGGCCAAGCGCCATTCAGATGCTCAGGAGCGCCTCCATTGCAGCGGTACTGTTGGTGACGTCCGCGGACGCACGGGCCGGATTCGATCCGGCGTTCAAATCTGGCCCCTGGGCATTAGAACTGGGCGGGCGCTTCATGTTCGATGCGCTGCTCGACGCAAGCGCCCCGCCCGAGGATCAGGACGGCGGGGAGGTCCGCCGCGCCCGACTCAAGCTCAAGATCGACTACGGCGATGACTGGAACCTGACCGCCAGCGCCGACTTCCCCGATGTCATCAGTGGTCGGGACCGGTCGCTGAGCGGCGTCAGTCCGCAGGACCTCGCACTGAGCTACTCCGGCTGGCCGGTGCACCTGTCGGTCGGTCGCATGCAGGAGCCGTTCGGCATGATGGCGATCGAGAGCTCCAAATATCTCGGGTTGATGGAGCGCCCGCTCGCCAGCGGGCTCGGCGTCGGCTACGGGCTGGGTCTCAGTGCGAACACCCGCGGTGAGCGGTGGGCGATCACAGTCGGGGCGTTTTCGCCCGTGACGGATGTGTTCGATGTTGCCGACGAAAGCGATGATGATGCGTTTGATGTGCGCTTCACCGCGACACCGTTGCGCCATTCGCTCGCGTTGATTCACCTCGGCGTAAGTAAGAGCTGGCGCCGGACCAAGGACGATAGCCTGCGCTTCTCCCTGCGTCCGGAGACAACGCTAGTGGATGACCTCGCCATCAACCACCGACGCCTGCGCGATGTTCCGCGCTACCGGCTCAGTGGGTTGGAATTCGCGTGGCGCGCCGAATCGCTGCTGCTGCAAACGGAGTATTTTCGCGCCGACATTGAACGCGACGATCACGCTGACCCAAGCTTCGATGGCTACTACATCCAGCTCACCTGGGCGCTGACCGGCGAGCAGCGCGGCTACAGCACGCGCTGGGGCATCTTCCGGGGCATCGAGCCCCAACGCCCCCTGTTCGACGGCGGCCCAGGCGCAATCGAATTGGCCCTGCGCTTCAGCGAAGCGGATTTGCGCGATGCCGGCGTTGAGGGCGACAAAGGCGACACGCTGGCGGCCGGCCTAAACTGGTATCCCACTGACAATCTGCGCGCCTCGATCAACTACCTGCGCATCAACGAGCACGCGCCCGGCAGCCATGCGCGCGAGGACCTTTGGCAGACACGTCTACAGTTTCATTTCTGAGCGATGAGCGAACTCCCTTCACTGATCACAAAAGCGCGTTTCGTCGACCTGAGCCTTGTGGTGTTGTGCGGAATCGGGCAAGCCGCGGCCGCCACCCTGGCCGCCTTTGCGACGCGCGACGCCTTCGCCGCCTTGCACGCCGGAGGCGGTCCCGCGCTGGCAACGCTGCTTGAACTGGCGGTGGCCGGTCTGCTCGGTGCGGTCTGTTTGTACGGCGCGCACCGGCGCTCAGAGGCGGTGGGTCAAAGCTATGCCAACGCGCTAAGGCGCCGCCTGTATGGCCACATCGCCGCGCTGCCCAAGGCGCTGCACGAACGGCGTCGCCTGGGCGGGCTGTCACTGCGCTTCGTTGGCGACCTGTCCGCCGCAAGGCTTTGGTTCGGCACCGGCTTGCCTGACCTGCTGACGGCCCTCGTCGTCCTGCCTGGCGCCGCGGCAATCCTGTTTACACTGGAACCGTCGCTGGCGCCGGTCGGGGTCGCGCCGATCGGCGCCGCGCTGCTCGTGATGATCGCCGTCGCCTGGCAGCTTGAGGCCCGGCATCGCAAGCTGCGGGGGCGGCGGGCCAAGATCGCCATCGCGATGATCGAACGGATTGCCCGATCGCCCGAGCTGGACCTGATGGGCCGCACGCGCAAAGAGTTGCGGTCGCTCGATGCGATGGGTCTCGAGCTGCAAAAGGATGCCGTCGCGCGTCGCGGCCGCACGGCGGCGCTGCAGGCCATCCTGCATGTCGGAACCGCCGTCGCCGGGCTCGCGGTGCTGTGGCGAGCGGGGTCGTCCGGGGTCGTGCCCGGCACGGTGGCCGCGAGCCTGGCCGTGCTGGCCCTGCTGACGCTGCCGCTGCAAAACCTTGCAGCCGCCTGGGATCGTTACTGCGCCTGGCGCATCGCACGCGGCAAGGCGTTGCAACTGCTGGCGATACCGACCATCCAGCGCGCTGGCAGGTCTGCCAAGCACCCAACCTCTGTTGAGGTGACAGGGACGCTCAACGGGAAAGTCATCAACGAGATCTATCCAAAGGGCGCCCTGTCCTCGATCGCCGGTCCGGGTGCATCGGTTCTGGCCCGACACATCGCAGGCCTCGACCGATCAGAGGCGCTGCGTGTCACCTTCGACGGACAGCCGAAACCGCCCAAAACGGCCTATATTGGTGATGAGTTCATTGGTCTGCAGGGCAGCCTGCGCCGTGTTGTCACACTGATGAGCCGCAGGCGACCGAAGGATGATCAGATCCTGGACGTCCTCAGGGCCTATGGTCTGGAGCATTTGCTGACCCAGGCGCGCGGACTCAAGACTCGGATTGCCGAGGCCGGCCGTTCGCTGACGTCCGACGAGACACTGCGGCTGGACCTGGCGCGGGCCGAGCTCGGTCAGGTGCGGCTGCTAATCATCGATTCGGTGCGCTTTCGGGCGTCGTTCCACCGCAATGCCTTGGTGGAATTGTTTGCAAGTCGCTGCGACGCATCCATTTTGCTGGCAGAGGATCGGCAGCGCACCTTGCCGCAAATGACGCAACCGACCCGAAATGTCTATCAGATTCGCAACGCTCTTTAATCTTTTCACCGGTGCGGTCACGGTGCTGCTCATCACCCTGGCATGGGTGACCTTGTACGGTGTCGAAAAGTCCCGCTGGTGGGATCAACGGACGCAGTTGTCACAGACATCTTACTCGCTGCATCTGCGCCTGGAGGCCGATGTATTCCGCCTGTTCAAGCAACATAGCGATGCCCTGCTGGTCGGTGATCGGCGGCAGGGTACGGAAGTGCGCAAGGTGCAGGTCCGGATCAAAGACACCCTGGCCGGTATCCGCGACGTCATCGCGCGTGAGATCGAGTTAGTGGGTGAAGAGGAAATCGAAGAGCTTGCGTTGCTGGATGAGATCGAGAACGACGTTCGTCAGATCGATGCCGCCCTCAGCCGACTCTTAGTCTCCGGCGAACCGATCGACAAGCAGTTAAAGCTGGACAGGCTGGCGCGGTTGCTTGACCGCGAGATCGATCTGCATCTCACCGAACTGCTGACGCAGGCGCTGGCGGAAGAAGTCGAAGAACTGGAGGAGGTCAAGGCAGAGGCGGCGCTGTTCCGGCTACGGAACGAGGTCCTGATCTACCTGCTCCTGGCCATTGGCCTATGGCTGCTCATCGGCGCGGTGATCGCGTTCAGCCGACAGGTTCGGATGCCGCTGCACCGACTGCAAGCGAGCATGGCCCGCTTGCGCAATGCCGATTATGCCGCGCCGCACGACCTGGGCGGCAGTCTGGAGTTTAGGGAGCTGAGTGACCTCCTGGATCAGATGGCCCGCGACCTCTCCGCGCGCGAGGCGAGCCATGACGAGCAACACCGCCGGCTGGAGGAGGCCGTTCAGTCACGCACATCAGAACTGCAGACGCTGATCACCCGTCTTGAAGCCGGAGAAGAGTCCCGCAAGCGCCTGATGGCCGATATCAGCCACGAACTGCGGACCCCGCTCACGATCATTCTCGGCGAGGCCAACGTCGCATTGCGCACGGCGCGCGACCTTGATGACGATGTGTCTGATGCATTGGCCAGGATTCGCGACTCAGCCAAGCACACCAACCAGCTCGTGGACGACATGTTGATGGTCGCACGGCAAGAGGCTGGTCATCTTCGGCTGGACCTTCGGGTCATTGACGTGCGCGCAATCCTCGCCGATGCGGCGCAGATCTTTCCGCACCAAGTGGTGCTTCAGATGCCGGACGATGAAGCGCGCTTGGCCGTGGACCAGGTGCGACTGCGGCAATGCGTACTCGCGCTATTGCACAACGCCCGGCGCTACGGCGGGACAACGATCTACGCGACACTGAGCGACAGCCCGGAGGTCCTGTCCATTGCCGTTGAGGATAACGGGGTGGGATTGAGCGATGACGAAAAGGAGCGCGCCTTTGAGCGATTCTTCCGCGGATCGAATGCCGCCGGTTCTGGCAGCGGAGGAACCGGGCTGGGGTTGCCGGTTGTGAAATCGATCACTGAGGCCCACGGTGGACGCGTGGTCATCGAAGACTCTGCGCTTGGAGGGCTTGCGGTTCGTATCGAATTGAAGCGGCCTCCGGCGATCAGTGCCGTCAATATCGAAGCTGTTAGAAATGATCATAAAAGGCATGCGGGCTTGGACAAATGGCCAAAGTCGGGGCCTAAACCATCGCTGCGAATGCTAACCGGGGTGTAAAGCGTGTCCGTGAACATCTTGTTGATCGAGGACGAAAGCCGTGTTGCAGATTTTGTGCGTCGCGGCCTCGCCAGTGAAGGTTGGATCGTCGATCAGGCTTGCGACGGCGAAAGCGGTTTGGAATACGCCCAATCCGGCTCCTATGATGTCATTGTGCTCGACCTCATGCTGCCCGGTATCCAGGGGCAGGATGTCTGCCGCAAGCTCCGCGCGCGGGCCTACAAGGGACCGATCCTGATCCTGAGTGCGCTTGACAGCGCTGAGGAAAAGGTCGAAGGACTCAACATCGGTGCCGACGACTATCTCCCCAAACCTTTTGATTTTGATGAGCTCATCGCGCGAATTCAGGCGCTGCACCGGCGCGCCACGGGCTACGCGGTTGATGCAGGTGAACCGACATTAAGCGTGGGCGGGATCCGATTCGATCGCCGATCAATGCAGGCGACCATCAGCGGCAGGCCGATCGCTCTCTCCAAAAAGGAACGTGACCTACTGGTGCTGTTTATGTCCAATCTGGGCCGAGTGCTGTCTCGTGAAAGAATCCTAAACAGCGTTTGGGGCGTCAACGCGGACCCGATGACGAATGTCGTCGACGTCTATGTCGGTCGGATACGGCGCAAGCTCGGCAAAGAAGGCGACCGACTCGTGACGCTGCGCAACGTCGGGTACCGGATGTCGTAATCCGCACCCTGCCGTTGGTTCGCAGGGTGACCTTGCGGTCACCCCGTCCCCGATGTGGTGTTAGGTGACAACTAAGGCGATTTCTGTCATGAAACATACCGCCTGGCTTGGCCGGTCGACGACAACTCATGTCCTTCAAGCTGCCGTCGGGCTTGCGCCCGTCGAGCGCCTCCACTCGCCGGTTTGCCCGGCGCA
>Ga0207419_1000152_pt1 | contig 55718 bp, 50 predicted proteins | sample ElkSloMetagenome_4_FD_184723 | JGI IMG/M metagenome (GOLD analysis project Ga0207419, IMG submission 184723) | Hot spring microbial communities from Elkhorn Slough, Monterey Bay, USA - MD2A (version 2) | ecosystem: Environmental > Aquatic > Marine > Intertidal zone > Estuary: Microbial mat ...
GTTAACAATTCTTCTAGGTTTATCATCAGCGGTTATTATCCTGGCAATTGTATTTATTAATGCCAACTCCCATAGTTTTAAGCAGGCCATAGGTGTTATTATGGGAGCTAACATAGGGACTACCTTCTTAAGCCAACTCATTGCTTTGGATGCCGGTAAATATGCCGTAGTTTTTTTGTAATAGGGTCAATACTTGAATCTGTTTTCAAGGACAAAAAAATCAAGGCCTACGGCAATGCGCTATTTTATCTTGGCATGTAGTTCTTTGGTCTTTTTATCATGGAGGCATCGGTATTGCCCTTAAGGGACAGTGAGGTTATTAAGCAATGGATAGCCCAAATTGACAAAAATTTATTTAAGGGCAGCTTGGTAGGTGGGTTGATTACCTTGATTGTTCAATCATCCCGTGCCACTGTAGGCATGGCCATGCTGTTCGGGAAACAGGAACTTATAACTTTAGCCGATGGGCTGGCATTATTGCTAGGCTGAGAACTTGGTACCTGTTCAGACACTTTAATTGCTATAATAAAAGCAAGCGGCAAACTATTAAAGCTGGTATGTTTCATTTGTTTTTTAATTTAACCACGATTGTGGTTGTGCTGTTAGTATTTGGCTATTTCTATAAAATTGTAGTTTATATTTCCTAAAACCATTCCCTTGACAATCAAATTGCAAACGGATACTTGATTTTTAATATTGCTGGTGTTTTGGTTTTATTCCCTTTGGTTGGCCTTAACCAACGCTTTTAAGATTGTATCATCCCGGAAAAAGCGGTAGAAATTCAGCTAGAAAGCACATAGACCCTTAGATTATAAGCAAACATCGATAACTAAAGGTTGGCGGTAGCATTATTTAGGATTAGGGGAGCAGGGCATACAAGTGATACTTAATTAATGCAATTACTTTGTAGTTTATGAGTCCTGTTAGCTAAAGCTGTGGATTTAGGATTGCAGGGAAACAACAAGGCGGTTAAAAACATGGGTAAATTGCAAAAAATTATAATTCCTGAATCTCTATTGAAAATAAGAAAGGATAGCTTATTTGCCCACGCTGCATGTGAGGTGTAAATAATTGATTATCAAATATTAAGCTACAAGCTTATGGATTAAATAGCTTCATCCCAAAAAGTTAACATTTCAACTTGCGAAACCAAATAAAAATCACTTTAATCTATTCCTGGACCAAGGTAGAAGGCAGGTTTTATTATTGTACCGTAGTGTTTAACATAATCATTAAAACAGGATGGTTGTTAAGGTGTTAGTGGACTCATTTTTCAATTGTAAAGATAAATTTTGAACCTTCATTTGCTTGGGACCTTATTCTAATAGTACCTCCACACTTTTCCACCATTTTTTTAACACTAGCAAGACCAATCCCGCTTCCCTGATGGCCAAATCTGTCTTCTGGCTTTAACGTTTTAAACATTTCAAATACCTCGTTTTGGAATTCTAAGGGTATGCCTGGCCCATTATCCTCAACGTAAAATTCATAATGCGTATCTTTTGAAACTACTCCTATTTCTATTTCCGTTTGCTCTTTATCATTATATTTTACGGCGTTAGACACGAGATTTATCAAAATTTGGTCAATTGCTGTTTTATTGATTTTCAAGGTTTTCATTTTGGATTTTAACCGTATTGATACACCCTTGTATTGCGAGAAAAGTTCTGAAATTTCCAATTGCAATTGCTCTAGCTCCACGATGCTTTTGTCCTTAAGAACATTCTCACTTCGTGAATACTTTAGAAGGCCATCAATCAATGTACTTAGTTTTGATGCGGATTTATCCAATAGATGTATCATTTCCATTCCCTGCTCATTAATACTTGATTTGTTTTCCTCTAAAAATAATCTTGAAATAGCAGATATGTTTGCCAACGGTGACTTTAAATCATGGGCAGCTATGTAGGCAAAACGATCTAGCTCCTTGTTCTTAATTTCTAGATTTAATTTGGTTTTGCGCAGGTTAAGGATATTCATGACTTGACGTCCCAGTGATTCAAGCGATTCCAATTGATGTTTGGTGAGCTGTTTCGGTTTATTGTCGATAACGCAAAGGGTGCCCAGCGGTAGCCCATTTTCACTTATTAATGGCGTACCAGCATAAAAGACTACGTTTGGCTCATCAGTGACCAATGGATTATCGTGAAAGCGTTTATCAGTTCTGGCATCTTCTACTACTAGAGCCATATCGGGTTTATTTATGGCATGTGCGCAAAATGCATACATCTTAGGGGTCTCCCTGGCCTCTAACCCGTGATGTGATTTAAACCACTGTCGTTTATCGTCCAGCAAACTTATAAGTGAAATTTTTGTATTACAGAGTTGCGAGGCAATTGCGGTTATGTCGTCATAATCCTTTTCGGGAAGTGTATCAAGAATAGAGTAAGTATCCAACTCTTGCAGTCGTTCCTCTTCTCTTATGTGCATATCGGGTTTTATCATTTGCAATTTAAATTTAGATTATAGGGCTCAATCCTCAATAAGTAGTTGTATCATCGCATGTACTAAAGGATTCGATTTTTAAAACGACATTTAAAAGGGATTATTTTAAGCTTAATTAGGTTTAATTATTAAATATTGGTGAGTATAACATTACCCCCCCCTTCATATATTCAGGTTTCAGAAAAATCTATCTTTAATCCCAAAAAGGCCACTCTAACATCTGTTACCCTACCTGTATTATAATTTGCTATAGAAAATACCATGGTTAAAGGTGGTGTTTGAAATTTAAGATTTTAAATCGCCTTAATGCTTATTTTTCTAGAGATATAATAAGCAGATTTGTAAGATAAAAGTTCTGTTATTTAAGGATTCACCTAAATAATTATGATTTTGGAATATCGCTTAGAGGGATAATTATAATCAGCCATATTTCCCTACGATAATACGATAATATTTTTATTTAATAAAAAAATTAAAGTTAAATAATAGGTAAGTATTTACTTATAAATAAACAAATTTTTAAAAAAAATATAAACCTAGGAATCTAGTGCGGTATCAGACTAAATTGCTAACGTACTGCAAATTGAAAAGCTACGGTGATTTGGCTAGGTTTAGTTGTAAATTTTGCAGGTCTGCCATACTAGAGTTTGGAAAAGCGTTTCAAATTGGGACTAGGATTAATATCATAACTAACCCGTAAGACCCATTTGAAGCTATTAGTATATGGCACAATAGTTTAAGCCACCGGTGAGATTTCAAAAGCAAATTGAATGATTACAACATGTTTAAAATGGGTGCGACAATATTTGATACGGATTATCCACGTATAGGAAAGTAGTTTCATGCAGATGGAGGGGACAGTTAAACCAAGGGCTACTGTTTTTATAATTATGGAAAGGAGTTTAGGCTGAAAGGTTAAGGTTTTGCCATTAGGCGGCATTGGAGGTAGTTGTCCTTTTTTTTATTGATTCAGGATTTAAGAGCATGCGCGATTTTGGCGTTTTATCGGGATTGCATCTTTTTAACAACAGTTTTGAAGTTGAAAAATTTGTCTGAATTTGCTAGAGATTACATAACTATTCAATACCAATGTTCGGCTAGTACCATCAAAAATTAATTATTATTTATTCTGAAAAACCCAGGCTTGGCTAATAAGGGCAAATGATATTAAAAATATAGGATATTCGGCAATTATTATTCCCGATTATGATACATAGACTTTTTAGAACGTTGATTTTATAGTATGAAGCCTAGCTAATTATTGAATATTTTGATTAGAATCTGCTGTAGCTACCAGATTGGCGTTCTGATAGACATTAGAGACAATATTATGTAAATCTGGTATGACTTGTTTTGCTAATTTAGTCATTGAGTTCATCAACACACAGATACCCAAATCCTCTTCTGGAAATAGCGCAATTTCATTTCTAAAGTCATTAACACTTCCTCCGTGGTGGATAATGGTTTTTGGCACGCCTGTATTACCGTCGGTAAGATGATGGATGCGCCAGCCATAACCATAGTGAGATGAAATATGGCCATCCCAGTGCTGATAGTATTTATGGTTACCACCAATTTTAACGATGGGTTGAAACACTTCTGAAAGTTGTTGGGAGGTCATAATAGTCTGGTTATGGCCCAGCAATAAATGCATCCATTTAGACATATCGTTCGCACTGGCATTAATACCTCCTGCTGCAACGGCATTAAAATATTTATCTGTGAACTTTATGGTTTTCCATCGTTTTCTATATTTTCTGTGAGCATGTGCTTTGTTCTTCGATGCTATCAATGATTTATAATCAGTAGATGCCATTGTCATTTTTAAGGGTTTAAAAAAATGGGTTTCTAAATCCTTATTTATTGAATTACCCGTTACACATTGTGTAACCTCGCCGCTAAGGGCAAAGAGGGCATTTTGGTAACTGTACATGGCGCCTGGCTCACTTATTGGCTCGACATTTTTAAATCTAGAAGCAATGACCTTTAAATCCACATCGGCTTCTATTAAATCTGTATAACTATGGTACGGTGCGCCAGATGTATGGGAAAGTATGTGGGAAAGTTTAATTTTACTGGTGTAGTCAGCATCCTTAAATTTAAAATCTGGAATATAGTTGCTTACATTATCATTCCAATCCAGTAATTTTTGGCTCTTTAACTTACCAACTAAGACCCCAGCAAAACCTTTTGAAAGCGATCCCAACCTAAAGATCGTTTCTTTATTAACCCGAGCACCTGTATTACTATTTCTTTTGCCATATCCAGTAGATAACAAAACAGAATCGCCTTTTACAATGCTTACTCCAGCACCAACTATAAGGCCCTTTTTGATGGCATTCTCAAAATAGTCTTGAACAGCATGTTGAAGTTCTAGTCTTTTTTTGGTAGCTCTAGTTTTTTGTGCATGATGTTCGCTGGATGATGGTTCACCGGTCGATGTGTTGCTTGGCCCGGTCAAATTGGGACTGGGATTTTTGGGGTAATGTGTTGGGCTTGTATGAATACTGCTGAGTAAAATTGTAGCGCCGCAAATTAAAAATGCAGTTTTCAAAAGTAAATTCCCACGTTTCATTAGACTATAAACTATTGGTTAAAGATTACAATTATACGTTAAAATACTCGAAAACCCGATTAAAAGCACATTTAATCCCTAAATTATAAAGTACCTGAGATTATTTTATCAGTAAAGCTGATTCATAAAAAGTCTTAAGTCTTTAGTTTCAACTTCAGGTTTTAGTTCGACTTCGATTTTATCTTTTTCTTGATCTTCAACGGGATTACATATCCCAAGTGGGGAATCCAATACAACAATTTTATGCTTCCAAGCTATCGCTTGATAATCATTTTTTGTTCGTAGAACACCTCAAACTTCGCTTTGGCTACTTTAAAAACAAAAAATGCTTCCCCATCGGGAAGCATTAAATTGATGCGGAGAAAGAGGGATTATAGATCCTAAAGAGGTAGTCCTGGCCAAGCATGGAAACCGAGGCCCTGCCCGAAAGTGGCAGGGCTGGTTTTTCGTTTTCTTTCACAGCTTTCAAGCTGAAAAAGCCTGAGCCGTTACAGAAAACAAAAAACCCACGTCTTTTCAGTCATGGGTTTCCTTTTGCGGAGAAAGAGGGATTCGAACCCCCGGAGGTGTGACCCTCGCTGGTTTTCAAGACCAGTGCATTCGACCGCTCTGCCATTTCTCCGTTAATAAACAATTTTTAATACCAGCACTCCCGAAATCTTGGTAGAGCAACCCTGGTAAAACTATAATTGTCCCTATTTACCTTAATGACGAGACGACTTTTTATCGAGTCGCCTAAGGCGGGTGCAAATATATAATGCTTTTTCAACTCTTTCAAATAAATAATCGTTTTTTGAATATAAAACTCCTTTTTTGAATTCAGGTATTTCATTTTTCTATCCTATTGTACGAAAGATGAACTAATCTCATCGTATTTTTGCAAAAATTGTTGAGAGATATGGATATTATTGAGCGGTTGAAATGGCGTTATGCCACGAAAAAGTTTGATGCTGATAAAAAATTACCAGAAGAAAAAATAAACATTCTTAAACAGGCGTTTAATCTTACTGCAACATCATTTGGTTTACAGACCATTAAGATGATTGTTATTGAAGATAATGCATTACGCCAAAGCTTGGTTGAGCACTCCTTTTTTCAAAATCAGGTAGTTGATGCCTCACATCTTTTGGTCCTTTGCATTCAGGATGACATCAAAAATGAAGATGTAAATTCCTATTTTAATAATGTTAAACATATTAGGAGTACCCCAGATTCTATATTAAAACCATTTAAGGCAGATCTAAGCAAGATGATGGAAGACAAAAGCGTTAGCGAACGTCAGGAATGGTCTATTCGTCAGGCCTATATCGCTTTGGGTAATTTAATGACGGTTTGTGCCGTTGAGTCAATAGATGCATGCCCCATGGAAGGATTTGTGCCCGAAAAATTTAATGACATCCTAAATCTTTCAGATTATGGTCTTAAGTCTATTTTACTCTTACCAGTGGGATATCGTGCTAAAGACGATATGTTCGCAAACTTTAAAAAAGTTAGAAAAGAGATTAATGAGGCCGTTATTGAACTTTGACAAAAAGCGATTCATCTAAAAAAAAAGAAATAGGCTATATTTGTTGAGCCTTGCAAATGCTGACACTATAGATTATACAACATGAAAGGATTTTTTTACCTCGCTTTATTTTTAACCACATCAGGCCTTTCTGCCCAAACGGAAAATGTTGACTGGGTTACCGATTATAAATCTGCAATTACCGCGGCGAAGAGTCAAGATCAACTTATTTTGGCTTATTTTGTGCGAGCAGGTTCGTCAGATGGGCATGGCTTATTGGAGCGCGCGTTTTTCAAATCAGAAATGCTTCAATATCTTAGGGACAGGGCTGTTTTTCTTAAATTGAACATTACCAACAACGCTTATGCCAAGCGAATGGCTGTGCATTATACCGGTAATGATAAGGTACCAGCCATTGCTTTAATTGATGCAAACCAAAAAATAATCGGAGAGCCTTTAGTGCAAATTAATGCTGATACTATTGCCAATTTTATGTCATTCCTAAAATCCCAAATTAAGTAATTTTTATGCCAGGTTTTGAATTATTTAGCGACTTAGAACGGGAACAGGTAGAGGATGTTCTTGATAATGGCGTACTTATGCGTTACGGTTTTGATGGCATGCGAAAAGGCCATTGGAAAGCTAAGGCGCTTGAAGCTGAACTTCAACATACATTTAAGGTTGACTACGCCCAATTGGTCTCTAGTGGAACGGCAGCCGTCTCTGTAGCCCTGGCTTCTGCCGGTGTAGGTGCCGGGGATGAGGTAATTATGCCTACGTTTACTTTCGTAGCTAGTTTTGAAGCCATCATCATGCTTGGGGCTGTGCCCGTACTCGTGGATATTGACGATACCTTGACTTTGGACCCAGCTGCCGTAGAGGCTGCCATCACCGCCAAGACCAAAGCCGTAATGGTCGTACAAATGTGCGGAAGCATGGGGGATATGAAGGCTTTAAGGAAGGTCTGTGATAAACATGGGCTCATATTTGTTGAAGATGCTTGCCAGGCCATTGGAGGAAGTTACCATGGTAAGTCTCTGGGCAGCATCGCCGATTTCGGGTGCTTTTCATTCGATTTTGTAAAGACGATTACCTGCGGCGAAGGCGGTGCGGTAATCACAAATAATCCAGAATACTATAAAAACGCAGACCATTTTAGCGATCATGGCCATGATCATGTCGGAAAGGATAGAGGGGCGGAAACGCACCCCTTTTTGGGCTATAATTTTAGGATTTCAGAATTGCACGCAGCCGTTGGTTTAGCTCAAATTAAACGCTTGCCCGAGTTTCTCGACATTCAGAAAAAAAACTTTACCATAATTCGTAATGCCATAGCCCAAATTCCTGGAGTTACCTTTAGGAGGGTTCCTGAGGGTGGGATTGAAAGCTGTGCTTTTTTGAATTTTTTCCTTCCAGATTTGGATTCTGCACGTAAAGTTTCCACGGCATTCATGGAAAACGGGATTGATGTCTGCTTTCATTATTACGATAATAACTGGCACTACGTTAGGAAGTGGCAGCATTTAAGCGCAGCAAAATCTCTTTACCCGCTATCCACAGAAATCAAGACTGCCCTTGTAAAGCTTCAAAACAAGACGTTTGAACAATCTGATGATTTTATTGGAAGAAATATTTCCTGTCTGATTAAATTGTCTTGGACTGAAGATGAAGTAAGAGCCCGTGCTGATAAAATGGCGCAATTAATTAGCAATACGCTTTCTTAATAATACCGTTTTAGACCATCCTGACGATTTCTATTGAAAAATTGCAGAATGGACTAACTTAAGTTTTCTTATCACATCCTTTACATCTTGATAAATAGCCGTTTTAAACTTTTTTAATTGCTGATTCTGTTATTTTGGTATCTTCTCTTTAAGACTATTTATCACAAGGCAATCACAAAAATTACCCTATTTTTCTAGCTTTATTCTATATCTTTTAAGACATCTACTAATCATTTGATAAAAAAAGTGAACTTTCATGTTAACCTGTAGATAGTTTGTGCATTAATAACTGAACGTAAGGTTCAATAATTATTAATCCTTAAAACCAAAAACATGAAAATTTTAAAAATTACTTTAATTTGTTGCCTTATTGGTGTATTTCTGAATGCGCAAACCGTCCATACGGTTGACAATAGAGATGATGCCGGGGCACAGTTTACGAGCGTACAAGACGCCATTGATGCCGCTTCCCCAAATGATATTATACAAATACACCCTTCTTCTGTGGGTTATGGTAATGCCAACGTTGATATTACTCTAACCCTAGTAGGCTTAGGTCACAATCCAGAAAATACCGATGGAGAAGTAGCAAAATTAAATGTTGTTACATTTATCGGGAACTCCGCAAACTCTGAAATAAAGGGTTTGGATATTAGTGCAATTCAATGTGGCAATGTTGGCAATAGTTTAAACTTAGCAAACATGCGCATCGCTAACAATAAAATTGGTTCTCTCGCTGGGTCTGGTGTGGCTTCGTTAACATCTGATAATTGGATTGTTGAGGGTAATTACTTTACAAACGCTGTCATACCTAGAATTGGAAGTAATAATTGGCAGGTTAAAAATAACTATTTTGAACAAGTCGCGAGATTATCACAGGCCAATAATTCTTGCTTATTTACCAATAATATAATGATTACCTCAATAGTAAATCAGGTGTTTTTTTCTGGTTGCGATGATCCGGTGGTAACTAATAACATTTTTATTCTTACCGGTAATGATACCGAAGTTAATATTGAATCTTCTACCATTTCGTTTAATAATAATCTTACTTATAATCCTAATGGACTAACGATTGATGCGCTATCTGGATCAAATAACTTGGATAACACCAACCCGCAGTTTGTTGACGTATCGTTTGACCTGAATCAAATCCCTGATTTTTACGAGAGCAATTTCAGTCTTCAATCAACATCTCCAGCGCTCGGTGCAGGGAGTAATAATGCCGACTTGGGCGTTTACGGACTTAATTTTGGGTTTGACGTTGACGGGAGGCCATTTATGACACCTTATCCAACTAGCATAAATATTACTAACACGTTAGTAGCTCCAGGACAGGATTTAGAAGTTGAATTTACTGCAACTCAAAATCAATAATCATGAAAAATCTAATTTTATCAGTGCTATTTGGTTTTTCAATTATCATCTCAGGTTGGAGCCAAATAACAGAAGCAGAATATTTTTTTGATGTTGACCCCGGTGTTGGCAATGGTACGGTATTGAACGTTGCAAATGGCAACGTGATAGATGAGTCGTTTACGATATCTACGGTTGGATTATCTGAAGGGCTTCATTTTATAAATATAAGAGTAAAGGGAACTAACGACGTTTGGTCCTTGTACTATTCTGATTCGTTTTATGTTTTTAACGCAACCTTTCCTGACGAATTTCCGCCAATAACCAGTGCTGAATATTTTATTGATGACGACCCTGGTGCTGGTAACGGGGAACCGTTGAGTATTACTTCAGGTTTTGATATAGATGAAATTTTTTCCATCACGGTGCCGAGTGATTTAGCCAATGGACTTCACACGTTGCACATAAGGGTAAAAACCGCCATTGGCGATTGGACACCTTATATATTTGATACGTTTACCGTTGATAGTAGTTTGTCTGCCGATAATATTTCTGTAAACAGCTACACGCTATATCCAAACCCCATTAATGATTTTTTGAGTATTTCATTTAAAAATAATTCTGATTATAGCGTAAGAATACTTGATATAAACGGTAAAGAGCTTTTTTACAGGGATTCAATAAACGAATTGGAAGAACGTTTTGATTTTTCAAAATACGATAGCGGGATATACGTAATTAAGTTACTGGATAAGGAACTCAGCCAAATGAAAACGGTTAAGGTGATTAAATCTTAACGACCCACAAGGGTATGATTTACATTAAAAGGCATCAAAATTACTTTGATGCTTTTTTTTACGTAGAATTTTTTGCGATTTCAATACCCAACGTACTCCACAATCTCCAAGCCGTAGCCAATAATACCAACCCGTTTGGTTTGTTGGCTGTTTGAGATAATTTTTAGTTTATGAATATTTAAGTCGTGCAATATTTGTGCGCCTATTCCAAAATCCTTAGTGTCCATTTCGATTCTTGGGGCTTTAATAATTTTACCTTGCACCTGATGTTTTCTCAGCACCGATAGACGTTTTAGTAGATTCATGGATTCGGTCTGTTGGTTAATAAATAGGATGGCGCCCTTACCTTCATTATTTATAACCCGAAACATATCGTCCAATTTCTCATCGGCGTTGTTAGTAAGTGTACCGAGAATATCATCGTTGACTAAAGTGGAATTGACCCTCGTTAAAATTGGTTCATTTTTTGACCACGTTCCTTTGGTCAAGGCAATATGAATTTGGTTGTTTGTAGTTTGTTGATAGGCACGTAACCTGAATTTTCCAAATCTGGTCTCAATATCAAAATCTTCCTTTTTATCAATAAGGCTGTCATGTTCCATACGGTAAGCCACCAGATCCTCTATTGAAATAATCCTAAGGTCGAATTTTTTGGCAACTTCAACTAACTGAGGGAGTCTGGCCATGGTCCCATCTTCATTTAAAATTTCAACCAAAATCCCAGCAGGTTGAAACCCTGCCAATCGCGCCAAATCCACGGAAGCTTCGGTATGTCCGGTACGGCGTAAAACCCCACCATTTTTTGCCTTGAGGGGGAAAATATGCCCAGGTCTGCCGAGGTCGTGTGGTTTTGTGGAATCATTGACCAGGGCTTTAATGGTTTTTGCCCTGTCGTGCACAGATATGCCGGTGGTACAGCCATGACCAATCAAATCAACAGAGACCGTAAATTGCGTGTGGTGCAAAACAGTATTATTCTGTACCATCATTGTTAAGTCAAGTTCTGCGCACCGGTTCTCAGTTAGGGGCGCACAAATCAATCCACGCCCATGGGTAGCCATAAAGTTTATCATTTCTGGGGTGACGGCTTCGGCCGCAGCGATGAAGTCGCCCTCATTTTCACGATTTTCATCATCGACCACAATGATAACCTTACCTTTTTTTATGTCGGCGATGGCATCCTTAATGCTGTCTAATTCTATATTGGTTTTGCTACTTGGGTTTTCAGCAATCATAGTCTGTAATTATTTTGTAAAGATATGGGTTAATCACCATCGGGCGAAAAGTCTTCTTTAATTTTGTTCTTACGGAAAAAATGCGAGAGTGGATACAATACAAAGCCAAGCACCACTAATATTGGATTTTTACGAAGATTTAACTGTCTGACCTTCTTGTAAATACCATAAAAGTAGTAGGTATTTATGCAATAGACCACCAAAAGTGAGACTAGGCCAAAAACGCTCGCCAAAAGGAATATGTTAGCAGTTTCAGGTAGTTTGTTGTTTTTTAGTATAACATGAAGAATAAATAAAGGGATACTTACGTAATACAACAGCAGCGCAATTTTTGCGCTAAGGCTAAAATGGGATTTATAGGTTTCAAACTTTTCTTTATCGGTAATCGTTAATTCCTGTGTTTCAATAAGGTTTAAGTTATCCAGAACCGATTGTTCTACATTTAACTGTGCTGCACTTGAGGTTTTTGGTTTGGTTTGTCTTTTCTTTTTGAGAAGTTTCTTTATTGGATTGATTATGGCATCAAACTCGAAAATACCCCTATCCTTTGTAGCCCGCGAGGTTAAATAAATACTGAGTGGAAACATGATGGCAGTTGATAACCAACTGGCCAACACCGGACTAAATGTTCCGTCGTGAGAGCTGTTTTTTGCAAATATGCCAATAAAGTGGTAGGATAGAAAGAGCAAAATAGCGATGACCAAAGGAAGACCGATGCCACCTTTTCTAATGAGCGCGCCTAACGGTGCACCAACGAAAAATAATATGATACAGGCCAAGCTCAACACGTATTTTTCATGTAACGATATAATGTGTTTGCTCAACCACTTAGTAGAGATTGAAAAACTATTTTTATTGGTTTTGATAATTTGCCTCGTACTATTAATGGCATTGGATGCCAAACCCAATAATTGTATCTTGGTTCTATCGGGGAAAATTTCGAGAATATTATCCTTGTTTTCGTAAGTTGAATCCTTTTCTACTTTTACATTTTTGTTTAGTGTGGTTATTGAGGTTCTTCTGTAAAGCGTATTAGAATAATTTTTCAATTTTTTTTCCTCTTTCACCTTTAAGCTGTCAATGGTATATTTCAATTCTGAAATATTAAGCATATTATACCTGTTGTCGTAGCTTTTGTCTTCTATATCCACATCATTCAAGCCCTCTATATCTACATTTATAGTATAGGTTTCGAAGAAACTTTTAGCGTGGGGTTTTTTGAGATTTTGCCTAACGTTTTTTCTATTATATATTTCCTCGTATCGATTGCCCTCAAAGAGCACAAGTTGCAGGATATTTGAGTCCTCACTACTTATTAGTTCACCACGATTAGCAACAATAATTTTTCGGTTAGCTGAACTTCCTTTGGATTTTTCATGTATCACAACCTTTTCCAGGTACTGATCGTTATCCCCAGACTTATTTTCTACCTTGATGTTGTAGCTGCCAATATCGTTAAATTGACCGGCAGTAATTGCTAATGCAGGTTTAACCTTGGCGATATTTTTCCTAAGATTATATACATTGTAATTTGCCCAGGGAATCACGTTATTTGAAAAAACAAATACCACCAGCCCTAAAAAAACAATAAAGACACTTAAGCTGAGCATGGCACGTTGCAGGGATATGCCTGTTGATTTCATTGCGGCAAACTCATAGTTTTCTGCAAAGGAACCGAAAACCATGATTGAAACCAATAGTATAGTGAGTGGGAGAATTAAGGGAACCAGCGTAGGCGTGAGATAGGCCAATAGTTTAAGGATAACAAAACTATCTAGGTCCTTGCCTGCCAAATCCCCAATATACAACCAGATGGCCTGTAAAACAAAAATGAACATGAGTATTAAAAACACGCTCACAAAGGTTTTAAGGTATGTGGTTAATATGTACCTGTCAAGTATCTTCACCTAAGTTTGCTAGTATGGCGCTGCCAAATGTTGTTTCAAATGTCCCTTTAGAAAGGCGGTATAGGGGCTTTACCAATATTATTATAAATGTATTCTTACAACCAAATTGAACCCAACTCAATCCAACTTATTAATGTAGTAATCCCCATATTTGCTTTGATCAAATGTAAATAAGGTTTTTGAAATGGGTTCGTTGGTTTTAAAAGAATTAACAGTAAGCGTGGTCTGGGTGCCATTGTTGCCCGTTTCAATAAGGTTGTATATATGCTTGGTATTGGCGTCTATGCCAAGAAGTATCGATTTTATTTCAGAGTTGGCATCAATGGGATTAAGTTTCACATACTGGATTTTTCTTCCTCTTACGTCCTGTACAATATCCATTTTATAGGTGTAGCCATCTTTATAAAACGACAGCATCTTGCTAGGCGTGATTGTGTTCTCATCTTCTGGGTTGTCGGTTGAAATGGTAACCTCTTCATCCTCTGGGCTTATGGTATAAAGTGTTTCGCCATCAAAGATTCTGGTTATGCCCAAAATATTCAGTTTGTATTTGTCGCCCTGCATCACCACGTCCCCTCGGGTTTCCTGGTTGACATTCTCACTTAAATTACTCAACGCGTACTTAAAGTCAATAGCGATATTATCATAAGCCTTAGCTTTATTGTAAACCTCATTTAATAAGGCTTCTGCCTTTTCAGAAGATTGAGAAAATCCCAAAGTACCGATAAGGATTATCAAAACTGTAATTTGTTTTTTCATTTGTGTTTAATCTTTAATCTTTAGTTGTTTGTTTATAGTCTATTATTTTTCTACTAATCTTGGCTCTTGGCCTCAATCGAAAACGTTATGTACTTAATTTTCATTACCCAAATGTTCGTCAAGGGCCGCTAAATCTGTAATTAAAACCTGCCTTGCCTTACTACCCTCGAAACCGCCAACAATGCCCGCAGCTTCCAATTGGTCAATTAAACGGCCAGCGCGGTTATAACCCAACTTCAATTTTCGTTGTAATAGGGAGGCAGAACCTTGTTGAGCCGTTACGATGACCTCAGCAGCTTCACGAAATAACTTATCCCTATCCTCAATATTGTTATCAATAGTTGTGCCACCATCTTCACCAACGTATTCAGGTAGGATGTGTGCATCGGGATAGGCTTTTTGGTTTCCAATAAAATCGGTAATGCGTTCTACTTCAGGGGTGTCCACAAAAGCACATTGAATCCTAATGATATCATTTCCTTGGGTGTAAAGCATATCACCCCGGCCTATAAGCTGGTCTGCACCAGAGCCATCCAAAATTGTACGCGAATCTATTTTTGAGGTTACCCTAAATGCAATTCGCGCTGGGAAATTGGCCTTGATTATCCCGGTGATGACGTTAACCGAAGGTCTTTGGGTTGCGATAATCAAGTGGATGCCAATGGCTCTTGCCAATTGAGCAAGTCTTGCAATAGGGGTTTCTACTTCCTTGCCGGCGGTCATGATTAAATCGGCAAACTCATCTACTACTAGAACAATATAGGGTAAAAATTGGTGCCCATCGTTAGGGTTCAATTTGCGTGCTTTAAACTTGGTGTTGTACTCCTTAATATTTCGGCATAGTGCATTTTTAAGCAGTTCATACCGATTGTCCATTTCGATACAAAGCGAATTCAAGGTATTTATAACCTTAGTATTGTCTGTGATGATGGCCTCTTCGCTGTCGGGAAGTTTTGCCAGGTAATGTCGCTCAATTTTATTAAAGAGGGTTAGCTCTACTTTTTTAGGGTCAACCAGTATGAACTTGACCTCGGCAGGGTGTTTTTTGTAAAGTAGGGAAGTTAAGACCGCATTGAGCCCTACCGATTTTCCCTGACCAGTTGCACCGGCCATTAACATGTGCGGCATCTTGGCCAAATCGACTACCAGGGTTTCATTACTAATGGTTTTCCCAAACGCAATAGGAAGTGCCATGTCTGAACTTTGGAATTTTTTTGAGGCAATGACAGAGCGCATGGAAACTATGGTCGCATTTTTATTGGGAACCTCAATACCAATTGTGCCCTTGCCTGGGATTGGTGCAATAATCCTTATTCCCAAGGCAGAAAGCGACAGCGCGATATCATCTTCAAGATTTTTGATTTTAGAAATCCGGATCCCAGCTTCTGGTACAATTTCATAAAGTGTTACCGTTGGGCCTATGGTTGCCTTAATGCTTGCGATGCCAATTTTGTAATTGTTAAGGGTCTCAACAATACGATTTTTATTTTCCTCAAGTTCCTCTTGGTTAATGCTTATACCCTCATTATCGTATTTTTTCAAAAGATCCAGCGGCGGAAATTGAAACTTGCTCAGCTCTAAAGTCGGGTCGAATTGGCCAAAGTCCTCTACCAGTTTGTTGGATAGGGTATCTTCTTCAGAAAGCTCCTCTTCAGTTGTTTTTATTTCAATATCCAGTTCAGCTTCTTCATGTTTGGGCTCTGTTTTGGGTTCTGAAATCGTAACGGGAGGTGTTTCCTTAATCTCTTTTGAAGCCTCCTTTTCAGTAGATTTGCCGTCGTTTACCTTCAGGTCGAAAGCCGATTTAATATCCTTTGCTTCTTCTGAAAGATTATTATCCAGACCCGCGAATTCCGTGTCTTCAGACGTGTCAAAATCTGATTTAAACTCCTTTTTAGCACTTTTAAATACATTGACAAGAGTTTGCCCGGTAACTTTAAATCTTATGGCCAAGTAGATGATTAAAATAAAGGCGAGTAGCGCGGCGGTACCGATTTTGCCCAAGTAATCCTGTAGAAAGCTATTGATTTCAAAACCAACGGTACCACCAAGAGCATCGTAGGTTTTAGAGAAAAATCCAAAGAAAATTGAAAGCCAGACTACGATTAAGGTTCCCCAAATCCAATGGCGGCGTAATCTCAATTTTGGGATGTCCAAAGTGATGTAGATGCCAGATAAAAACAGAAGCCCCGAAAAAATAAATGAAGACACCCCAAAACCTTTGTGTATAAAGGTGTGACTTACCCAAGCCCCTAATTTGTTTAACCAATTTTCTGCCTCAACGTCGCGTTCTGAAAATTGCGACAAGGTGCTTTGGTCTGCCGTACCGGTGAAGAAGTAAGATAAAAAGGCGATAAACATCAAGATTCCCATAATAATAAGGAAGCTGCCAAAAATGAGTTTTTGTTGGCTCGATAGTTTAAAGCTCGGTCTGTTTTTTGACTTCTTGGCTTTAGCAGATGTTTTAGGCTTGGATTTGGTTTTTCGTTTCGCCATCGGTAGTTCCCTCGCCAAGGCGGGGAATCTGGATTTAATTATAAAATAGGTTACAATTTATCGGCACAAAAGTACAAATTGTTAACGGTTATGCTAATTGAAATCGTATAATGAGGGTTAATTGAGAAAGTAAACCCTGTAATAGGTATTACAGTGTCTCCATGAATTCTGCGCCGAACATTGAAATCGGTTCTAAGCATGTTATTTATGACATACAAGACGCTAAGCCTTTTTATTAAGCTATGTTTAAAGCATGTAGCGCTGTTTACTTAAATAGAATAGAAAATATGAATCTAACGCTTATTAAGCTGTTCATGGTTTTTATAAATTATTAAAATATAGGCCGATAGTTGTGAGGACTAGCTGGCTTATGGCAAATACACGTCGCTGTACTTCACGAAAAATATCATTTTTTGTTGTTGAATTTTATTTTGACTAAAACTTCGGAATATAAATGATTAATGCGGCCACAAAAGCAGAAACCGCGGCAATAAAAACCGCTCCTGCTGAAATATCCTTGATGCGTCCAATGCTGGAATGTAAATCAGGATGGATAAAATCTGAAAGATATTCTATAGCTGTATTTACCCCTTCCAAGCCAATAACCAGACCAATGAAAATGATTTGAATAAGCCATTCGGTATTTGAGATGTCGAAATAGAATCCTGCAATCGTAATCAGGATAGCACATGCGAGTTGAACCTTGATTGCCGCCTCGGTCTTAATAAGATAAAGAGCGCCCTTAAATGCATAACGAACGCTCTTAACTCTATTTATTATAAAAGACTCCTTTTTAGCCATTAGCGCAAGGCCTCGAGAGCGGCTTCATAATTTGGCTCTACGGCAATTTCAGGAACCTGTTGGTTATAAATGACTTCACCGTCCTTATTTACGACGACTACTGCTCTAGACAGTAAACCTTCAAATGCGCCGTCAACAATATCGGCATGATAAGCTTTACCAAAATTACCATCCTTAAAATCTGAAAGTGGCACTACATTATCCAATCCCTCGGCACCACAGAATCTTGCTTGTGCGAAAGGTAAATCGCGAGAAATACAAAGCACTTTAGTATCATCTAATTGACTTGCCTTTTTATTAAATTCCCTAACCGAGGTTGCACAAACGCCAGTATCAACACTCGGAAAAATGTTCATCACTACATTATAACCTTTAAAATCTGAAAGTGTTTGTGTACCTAAGTCGGTATTTTTGAGTTTGAAATCTGGCGCTTTAGTTCCTTTTGCAGGTAAGGTTCCAGAGGTGTGTGTTTCGTTACCTTGTAATGTGATTGTTGCCATTTGAATGTTTTTTTAGTGGTTTGTAAATTTTTGAAATAATCATCTTTTCAATATAGTTGCAATTGGATGTAAGCCATTAAGAAGACTAGGTATCACTTGCGCTAATACAAATCTCAAATCTAATAAATAAAATTACATATAAAATGAAACCTTAAGCAAGGAAACCGTGATCTTGACAATTGTTTAACAGGGTTAAGCCAGTTGTATGGTAAATAGGATAGGGTACAAATTGTTGGTTTAGCCTCACATCAAAATCAAAAATGGCTAACAACCCCGATTGTATTGGCTCCAAAAATCAAATTCTAGGAGATGTTTTTACCCTTTTCGGGATGACTAGGAGCTTTTTCATTAAAGAGAAATTTATCTACACAGTTCACTACAATTACACTCAGTGCGGTAGTAAAGGCTATATCCGTTACCCAATGCGCGTCGTCAATTAGTCTTGAAAACGGTGGGATGGCTCCCGCAGCATATGTTCCAATCTTAAGCCAAATACTATTGAATTATTTTGCTATGGCATGAGACATGGTGACCGAAAGTACGGTATGACCTGATGGGAAGGAGTGATATCTGGCCTTATTTGAAAATGGTGAGAACGCATTAAGTTTTAGGCCAGAGCTTGGTCTAGCTCTGCCTAATCCAGTTTTCAAAATAAATTGTACAAGTCCAGAGGTTATAGAAGCTATTATAATCAATATGCTGGTTTTTCTAACCTTTTCATTTTTGGTGAAAAGACCAAACCCATAAAGTCCGGCATTTGCTATAAAATAGTTCTGAGGGCTGCCAAAGTACCATCCGAAATCACATATAACATTTAGGACTCTATCTTTTGCGCCGCAGACCAGATTGCGAAAAAGTTCATCGGCAACCGAAAACTATCGTACCAGCAAATAAGGCGCCCATTTTTGGCTTTATCCCTTCCTTGCCAATGCAACGGTCTATTAGTGAGTGACCAACACCTTTGGCCGTATATTTAAAATCATGCTTAAATAACTGCCAAATGCTTGCTGTGTCTTTTGTAACCGTATATTTAAAAGACTGAGCATTTCCAAAATGGACGTGACCTATAATACCTAGGATAATAAGTAAACGTATGTAATTCAAATCTGTTTTGACTATCTTAACTCAGCACCAAGTTCGCGCTCAAAGTTGTTCTGAAGTTTACTCATAATTTTGTCAACCTGCTTATCGGTAAGCGTTTTATTGTTGTCTTGAAACAAAAAGCTTACTGCGTAGCTTTTTTTACCATTAGGAAGATTTTTACCTTGGTAGACATCGAACAAATCAATATTAATCAATAATTTACGCTCTGTTTTTCTAGCAATACGGTCAATATCCTCAAACTTGATTTTTTCATCCAACAGCAATGCGAAATCGCGCCGTACCTCGGGATATTTTGGGATATTCTTGAATTTGACTGGATTATTTTTGGCCATGTCAATGATATTATCCCAATTGAAATCTGCAAAAAGCACATCCTGTGAAATATCGAAATACTTTAATATTGAATTTTTAACCAATCCAAAATTAACCAGATCGTTTTTGCCCAGACCTAATTGAATCCCCTCAGAAAAGATGTCATTATCAATTGCTGAAACGCCGTACCTTACAATACCCAAACGTTGCAATATGGTATTTACAATACCCTTTAGGTAGAAAAAATCGCTCTTGGCTTCTGGAACGTTCCAGCGTTTGGAGGTCTTAGCACCTGTCACAAATAGCGATAAATGCTTAAATTCATCACGTATATTATCTTTTTGTTGGTAAGTCTTTCCAAATTCAAACAGTTTTAGATTTTGGCGTTTTCGGTTTATGTTATGGCTTACCGCCTCTAAACCAGAAAATAACATGCTTTGTCGCATGACACTCAGGTCACTGCTTAGGGGATTCAGCATTTCAACATTTTGGGCTTTCTTTAAATCATTTGAAAGCTCAATATATTTGGGCGTCGTCAATGAGTTTGAAAGGATTTCAAAGAACCCCTGTGAGGCAAGTTGGTTGCCAATAATATTTTGTAATCTAAAATCCTCGAAGCGCGATGAGTTTGAAATTGAGGCGTTTAATTTTACGGTGGTTTTGATATTGTTATAACCGTACACTCTTAATATTTCCTCAATGACATCTGCTTCTCGCTGAACATCGTTTCTGTAGGCGGGAACGGTTAATCCCAAGCCGGTTTCGGTTACATTATTGACCTTTATTTCCAGGGAAGTTAGGATGCTTTTAATCGTTTCCTTTGGTATATCTTCTCCTATGAGCTTTTTAGCATTGTCAAAACTTACCCTAACTTGAAAATCCTCTATTTTCTTGGGGTAAAAATCCATTAAATCACTAGTAACGTCGCCTCCAGCAATATCCTGGATGAGTAAGGCAGCGCGCTTTAAAGCATACTCAGTTATGTTTGGGTCAATACCGCGTTCAAATCTAAATGAGGCATCGGTATTTAGGCCATGACGTTTTGAGGTTTTCCTAATACTTACAGGGTTAAAATAGGCGCTCTCTAAAAAGATACTGGTTGTGTACTCGGTTACTCCAGAATGTGAGCCGCCAAAAACGCCGGCAATGCACATGGGTTTTTCGGCATCACAGATCATCAAGTCCTCTGCGCTAAGCTCACGCTCAATACCGTCTAAGGTTTCAAATTTAGTGCCCTCGGGAAGGGTTTTCACTATAACCTTACTGCCAGCGATCTTATTGGCGTCAAAGGCGTGTAGTGGCTGGCCCAATTCGTGCAGAACGTAATTTGTAGCATCAACAATATTATTTTTTGGGGTAAGACCTATTGCCTTTAACCTGTACTGTAGCCATTTTGGTGATTCTTCCACCCGAAGGCCAGAAATGGTTAAACCGCAGTATCTTGGTGCAAGTTCATTATTATGAACCTCTATATCTATTTTTAGGGTTCTGTTTTCAACATGAAACGCACTTATTGACGGTGTAATCAATTGAGCTTTTATGTCCTGCTGTACTAATCCCGCCCTGATATCGCGAGCCACGCCGTAATGGCTCATGGCATCTGCTCTATTTGGGGTGAGACCAATTTCAAAAACCCGGTCATTTTCAACTTTAAACAGCTCTGCAACAGGAGTACCCACCTTAATTTTATTATCTAAAACCATGATGCCCTCGTGTGATTGCCCTAGTCCCAATTCATTTTCGGCGCAAATCATGCCGTTGCTTTCCTCACCTCTAATCTTTCCCTTTTTGATGGTCCAGGCATCGCCCTCGGCCGTATAGAGGGTCGTGCCTATGGTAGCCACTGGAACTTTCTGGCCTTTTGCCACATTGAGTGCTCCACAGACAACCTGTAAATTGGTATCATCGCCAATAGCAACAGTTGTAACTTTTAGTCGATCTGCATTGTTATGTTGTTCACAAGTTAAAACTTCACCAACAACAACCCCTTCAAGACCGCCCTTTACAGATTGAAATGCTTCAATCCCTTCAATTTCTAGACCCAAATCGGTAAGTAATTCGCCAGTTTTTTCGGCCGGCCAATCTATATTTATAAACTGCTTTAACCAGTTGTATGAAATTTTCATAAATGCTCTATTCTGTAATGGGCAAAGATAATAATGTTGTGTAGTTTAGTAAACTATTTAATTACTTTCTAAGTAAGGCGCTTATCTTTGTTGTGACTAATCTTTTTTATAACATATGTTTCAAAAACTTATCTTGTTCGGTTTACTTCTTACCATGTTTTCATGTCACAATGACAATGAAAACCATCTTGAGGTAGGGACTTGGAGAGCGGAAATGCAACTGACCGATACCGAAGTCTTACCTTTCAATTTTAAGGTAATAAATAATGATTCCCTGCAGCTTATAAATGCTGAGGAGACTATTGATATTACCGAAATTACTTATACTAACGACAGTGTTCGCATACAAATGCCGGTTTTTGAGGGTTATATTAAAGCTGTACATTCCAACAAAACCCTGAATGGGAGTTTCATAATAGAAAGCTTGGATAGGGTAGTTCCCTTTTCGGCAAAAGCGGGCGAGGAGTTTCGATTTAAAGCTGAGCGCAATACCTACGAAACTGACGTTACCGGAAGTTGGGAAACGCTGTTTAGTCCAGACTCAAAAGCGGATAGCTATGTTGCCAAAGGTATATTTCAACAAGAAGGTCAAAAGGTTACCGGGACGTTTAGAACAACTACCGGGGACTATCGTTATTTGGAGGGAATAGTTGATGCTGATACATTGAAGTTGTCCACTTTTGATGGCGCCCACGCGTTCTTGTTTAAGGCTACAGTCACGGATAGTACGATGAGCGGAATGTTTTACTCCGGGAATCACTGGCAAGAGCCTTTTACCGCAAAACGAAATGATAGTTATGAATTACCCGATGCCGATTCCTTAACCTTTTTAAGGGAAGGCTACGACAAATTAGAATTCAGTTTCCCAAACACCAATGGAGGCATGGTCTCATTGGCCGACGAACAATTTAAGGATAAGGTGGTCATTGTACAGATAATGGGGTCATGGTGTCCCAATTGCTTAGATGAAAGCCGTTACTACTCGCAGTACTACAGAAACAATAAAAATAAGGATTTAAAATTTGTGGCTTTGGCTTTTGAGTATTCAAAAACCAAAGAGGCTGCATTTCAAAACATAAATCGACTTAGGGAAAAATTAGATATAACCTATCCCATACTTTTGGCGCAGTACGGGTCTTCTAGCAAAACAAAAGCTAATGATAAATTGCCGATGCTCAATCAGGTACTGTCCTATCCCACATCAATCTTTATAGATAAGACAGGACGGGTTAGAAAGATTCATACCGGCTTCAACGGGCCTGCCACTGGCGAAAAACACGAGGTATTTAAACATGAATTTGAGCAGTACGTTGACAGTTTATTAAACGAATGATTACCATATTTTATGCAAAATTAGTCCACTTTACAGTTTTTGAAGATGAAGCGCCTTTAAATTTATTCATTTTGAAAAGCCGCTATTGAAACAAGACAATTATATGATTAGGTGATGCTTAAAATACAAGATTGTAATATGAGATACGGGTGTTTTATTCTTGAACCTACTAAGTAATGTTAACAATTTTTATAAGTTCAGTTCTGAGATTTCATGCTGAATTCAGTACATTTGACTAACATAATTATTGAATCCCTGAGTGTCTTTTTTTAAGCAAAGTAAACCTAAACGTTTTAATTACATCCCTCGAAATGAACGGGATGTTAATTCTAGGTCTGAAAAAAATCTAAAGTCAAAATGGGATTCTATGCGAAGCGGCGGTAAACGCAAATCAAAATCAAAAACCTTACCCATATTATTGGTAATTTTAGGTATGATAATTGCTTTTTGGTATGTACTAACGCATTATGAAACAGCATAAGCTATGGGAATTTTAAGCACAAGAAAAAATAAGAAATTTAATTATAAGCCTCAATATTATAAAGGGGAGGGCAATCCTTTTGAATTGAAGCATAAATTTGACGACTTTAGAGTAACGGCCGGAAGCAATAAAGGTTTAAAGACCAAATTTAACAATGCAATTGATGATTATAAGCACAACCAAGATACTAGCGGCGCAAACCGAAGGGTAGCCATAATTATTGGAATCTTGATTTTAGTATTTCTCTTCATCATTGATTTTGACCTATCCATATTCTCTAAAAACGTCTAATGGCAGACATTATTCAATTATTGCCCGACCATGTGGCCAATCAAATTGCAGCGGGTGAGGTTGTACAACGTCCGGCTTCGGTGGTCAAGGAACTTCTTGAAAATGCTATTGATGCCAATGCTAGCCAAATAAAACTTGTGGTAAAGGATGCTGGAAAAACCTTGGTACACGTTATTGATAACGGCAAGGGAATGAGCGAAACCGATGCGCGCCTAAGTTTTGAGCGACATGCTACTTCTAAAATCCGTTCTGCCGAGGATTTATTCAGTTTAGATACCAAGGGTTTTAGGGGAGAGGCACTTGCCAGTATTGCTGCCATTGCCCACGTTGATTTGAAGTCCAAGCAGGAACACCAGGAGCTAGGCACCCATATTGAAATTGAAGGCAGTGAGGTAAAACGCCAGGACGTGGTTGTAACCCCCAAAGGCACCTCAATTGCCGTAAAGCATTTGTTTTATAATATTCCCGCAAGGCGAAATTTCCTAAAATCCGATAATGTGGAACTGCGTCATATTATCGATGAGTTTCATCGTGTTGCCCTCGCACATCCCGATATCGCTTTTATCATGTTTCATAATGGTAGTGAAACCTTTAATCTACCCAAAAGCAATTACAGGCAACGGGTTGTAAATATCTTTGGAAATAGAAGTAATGAGAAATTGGTACCGGTTGAAGAGCAAACTGAAATATTAAAGATTTCAGGATTTGTGGGTAAACCTGAATTTGCCAAACGCACCAAGACCGAACAGTTTTTCTTTGTCAACAATAGATTCATAAAAAGCGGTTATTTAAACCATGCTATAAAATCAGCTTATGAAGGTTTAATAAAAGAAGGTAGCCATGCCAGTTATTTTTTAAAACTCACGGTAGATCCAAAATCAATTGACATTAATATTCATCCCACCAAGACCGAAATAAAATTTGATGATGAGCATAGCATTTATGCCATCCTGCGTTCTTCAATTAAGCACAGCTTAGGGCAATTTAACATCGCGCCGGTTTTGGATTTTGAGCGCGATTCTAATTTAGATACCCCTTACAATTACCAAGCTCGCCAGGCCAACAACCCTAAAATAGACGTGGATAGAAATTTTAATCCATTTCAGGGCGGCCAGGGTACATTGGCAACAAAAGCAAGACCTTTTAAAAAACAAGCCGTCGGGCAGTGGGATTCGTTGTACGTTGGTCTGGAATCAAAAGGTAATGGTGGTGAAGCAAAATTTAGTCAGGTTGAGTTTGAGAGTGAGCCAGAATCTGGAAATCTTTTTCAAACAGATTTAAAATCACAAAGCCAACAGACCACTTACCAATTGCATAATAAATATATCATTAGTACCATAAAATCCGGGATGATGATTCTCGATCAACACCGGGCGCACCAACGTATCCTTTACGAAGGTTTTTTAAAAAGTATGACCGTTAAGGAAGCGATTAGTCAACAGTTGCTATTTCCCTTGCAACTCAAGTTTACGGCCTCTGAAATGAGCTTTTTAAAAAATCTAAAGGAGGATTTAGAGAATACTGGCTTTGTGTTTTCAAATTTTTCAAAGGAAGCGATTGAAATCACAGGAGTGCCCATTAACGTTTCAGAGAGTGAAGTTGAGCCTATAATTGACCGTTTACTAGGCGATATTGAACGGGAAGTACCTGACGCTAATTTCAGCGCCTCTGATATGTTGGCAAAATCCATGGCAAAAAGTCTAGCCATTAAAACAGGGCGGGGCATGACCTTTGAGGAGCAGGAACATTTGGTAAACAGTTTGTTTGCCTGCAAAGAGCCTTCGGTTGCACCAGATAATCGAGTGACATTTATTACAATGAGTGTCGCAGATTTTGATAAAAAATTCGTTTAAGTTATATGATAAGAGGAATTACAGATGCGGTTAAGCATTTGATTATTATAAATGCCATCATGTTTGTTGGTACGCTGACTATTGGTGGGGGTGAATTGTTTTACCAGTGGTTTGCCCTGCACTTTCCAAAAAATGAACTCTTCCAGCCGTGGCAGTTACTTACCCACATGTTCATGCATGGTAATTTTATGCATATTTTATTTAATATGTTTGCGCTATGGATGTTTGGTACCGCGGTTGAGCAGGTATTGGGGAGCAAGAAGTTTTTATTTATCTATTTTTCAGCGGGCTTAGGGGCTTTACTGTTTCAATTGGGTTTCTATTACTTTAATTATTTACCGGTTTACTCTGAATTGATTAATACAGGTTTGAGTGAGGGGCAGATTTTACAGATGTTCAAATCTAATGAAACCATAGGAAGTGTCACCTCCAACCAATTGGCTTTGTTGAGAGACGCATTTCCCATTTACAACGCCTCTATGGTAGGCGCATCAGGATGTATCATGGGCGTTCTAGCAGCTTTCGGTATGATGAACCCAGATGCGAAACTTATGCTTATATTTTTACCAATACCCATAAAGGCCAAATATTTTATTCCTGGGATTATACTATTGGATGTCATTTCGGCAACTACCGGGCAGTCATTTTTTAGTCCGAGCAACACGGCGTATATGGCTCATATTGGTGGCGCAATAACAGGATTTTTTATTATGTGGTATTGGAAAAAAACACAGTTTAACCAAAACCGTTGGGATAGATGAGTTCACTACAAAACGACATATCCAGTAAGTTGGGTCGATTAAATGTGCTTGAAAAAATCATAGCAGCCAATGTTGTGGTTTTTATTTTGGGATGGGTGCTTGGCGCAGTACAGGGTATGCCAAAAGGCTATGCGCTAAGTTGGCTGGAGTTGCCTAAGGATTTTTTCGATTTTATATTGAAACCTTGGTCGTTAATTACCTATGGATTTACCCATTACGACTTTATGCATATTCTTTTTAATATGCTTATTCTGTATTTTGTATCTAGGAGCTTACTTAATTTATTCAACCCTAAACAGCTGTTAAATATTTATTTTTTAGGGATAATTAGTGGTGGGCTTATTTTTTTGTTGGCCTATAATCTGGTTCCTACAGCCATGCACCGAAGTGTGGGCTCTTTGGTTGGTGCCTCAGCTGGTGTTAATGCCCTATTAATTTTTTTATGTACCTATCTGCCAAAAAACGAGGTTCGCTTTTTTACGATTAGTATTAAGTTGATGTATATTGGGATTGCAATCGTAATTTTTGACATTATTGGTTTGTTTGGGGCCAATCAAGGTGGTAAACTGGCGCATCTTGGAGGAAGTCTCCTAGGTTACCTTTATGCGGTACAATTGCAAAAGGGGGTTGATATTGGAAGCGGTTTTGGAAATCTAATGGACACCGTCGCCAATTGGTTTAAACCGAAATCTAAATTAAAGACCGTTCATCGCAATAAAAGCAAGGCTCATGCTGGTTATAAAAAGAAAGACTTTAACGAGTTCAATAACCAAAAGAAGATAGATACCATTTTAGACAAGATTTCCAAAAGTGGTTATGATAGTTTAACCAAGGAGGAAAAAGAAATTTTGTTTAAGGCAGGAAAGGATTAATTATGGCGAAGTTAAAGACATTTGAAAAATTAATGTTTTTCATCAATTCGCTGGTGGCATTTTTCTTGCTCTTATCATATATACTACCCCATTTACCTCCAAAACAATTTGCCTTTATTTCTGTTTTGAGTCTGGGCGTCCCTTTTTTGATAATTGCCAACCTTTTGTTTTTCATCTATTGGCTACTAAAGGTCAAAAAACAATTGCTTCTATCGCTAATTATTTTGCTTATTGGCTATAATTATCTGTTTTCGCTATATAAATTCTCATCGTCCAAAAATATCAATGACAGGCAGAACATTTCTGTAATGAATTACAACGTGCGTCTATTTAACTTGTTTAACTGGATTGAAGATAAAGAGACCAACCGTCATATTTTAAAATTTGTTATTGAACAACAACCTGATATCCTCTGTATTCAAGAGTACAGACCAGACCAGGACTTTAAAATAAACGGTTATTATGAGTATAAGGAATTACGTGGCAATAAGATAAAGAACGGGCAGGCCATATTCTCAAAATTTGCGATTATTAATTCAGGCACCATTGGGTTTGAAGATACTTCTAATAACGCCATTTATGTAGATGTAATAAAAGAACAAGATACCATTAGGGTCTATAATCTACATTTACAATCTACGGGTATCGATTATCGAGTTGAAAAATTAGCCCAGGAAGAATCGGGCAACCTCTTAAACCGAATGAGCCGAACCTTTAAGATGCAACAATCCCAAGCCGAAAAATTTTTAGCCCATAAGAACAAATGTGACTATCCCGTTATCATATCCGGTGATTTAAACAATACGGCATACTCTTACGTTTACCGAAAAATTAAGGGAGAGGATTTAAAAGACACTTTTGTAGTGGCTGGTAATGGATTTGGGCGCACCTTTGATTTTAAATTTTTTCCTATACGTATAGATTTCGTAATGGCAGACCAGCATTTTCAAGTTAATGGTTTTAAGACTTATGATGTTAAATACTCAGACCATTATCCAGTTATGGCAAAAGTTCGCTTAAAATAATTATTAATGCCTAATATAGCTTTAAGTTTCAGTTGTGTTAAGTCCCAGCCCTCATTTGAAATCGTGGTATGAGCAGATTTTTTTGTTTGAATGTAGTATGCCGTTAGAATTAAAAACCTTGATTTTTTTTAAAAACGTTTACTCGTCTTGGTACTGGTCGGAGCTTTTTCTCTTTGGCTAAGTAATTTCAAGCGTTTATTAAAGCACAATCTGCAGCGTCTGCTAAAATATGAACGATTAAACCGATACCAAGGATTCTCGTTTTTCTTGGAAACAGCAAGATGAGATAAATGCCAATGGCATAGTAAGAGTGGAGCGGGTGAAAGTTGATACTGCATCGGTTTGGGTCTAATATGGGAGAGGCGAGGAGATGGTCTAAGTCAATTAAAAATGCACAAAGCATAATAAGATATACCTTTGGCCATCGTGGTTTATAACATAAAAGCGCAATGGCCAAAGGAAGACCAAAGTGGATGCCGTAGTGGATAATAAATTTGAGCATTACAAATGCAATGTTTGATTTTTTAGATACGTTTCAGCATTAGGCCCCTCATTAAACAACAAATCCAAAATACTTAAATTTGATATAAAGCCGTGTTTTTGCTCAAAAACTTGGGGGTATCTCAAAAAGTTTTGGGAAATTCCTTTTTTTGCCACCACCAGCGGTCGTGCATCAATTTTATCCTTAATGTATGTTTCATAATGTTTTGAGAAAGTATAGTTGAACTCCAATTGCAGGCAGGTGTAAATGGCGGCGATACAGTTTAAATTAAGATCCAGTAAATTATCAAATTCCATTTCAAATAAATATAATAAATCGTCTATGTAAAATTCAAAGAATGGGGAATTACTGTAGGCAGATTCAATAGATTTAAGGTGCTGGCTTTGCCAATTTTCAGAATTGAAAATTTCTACATCCTTGTACCTTTGACGGTTTTTTTGTGAATAAATGATAGGAATATTCAAGCCCAATGGCCCATTTGCACCAAAGATTAGGGTTCTATTTCTATAAGTCTGTTTTTGATAGTTATCATGGGCTTCAAAAATAATAGCATCGGTATGAAGCATCGCTACAAAATGTGCAATACTTGGGAAGTAGCTGGGATGGAGAAGTACGGGTTTCACGTGAAAGATTTATATCAAGAATCAAGAATGATCAAAAGAATGAAAAATTTGGCATTAGAACTAAGAGATGGGAAATTAGACCAGAAGCTATAAATTTTTCTAAACTCATAACTCATAACTCATAACTCATAACTCTTAATTCATAACTCATAACTCCCACCTGCACAAAAGCTTCGGGGGGCAAGCACAACTCGAAGACTCAATGTCTTAAAACTATGCTTTCTTCTGCCTCTTCTTCCACTTATTATACCCAAAAATGAGCCCCAACAATATCAAGAATGGAATTAGGTAGGAAGTCGCTTTTCCTTCGCCGTGAACTGTTGTAAACCAGCGCTCCCATCTTGGGTTTTTAAGGCTTTCCCAGCTCATCCAAATTAGCACCGGTTTGCCAACCACATGATCAAACGGCACGTAGCCCCAAGCTCTGGCATCGATGGAGTTGTTTCGATTATCGCCCATCATCCAGTAATAATCCTGCTTAAAGGTGTAGGAATCTGCAGATTTACCGTTTATGGTAATTTGGTTTCCGTTTACTTTAATGTCATTCGCCTCATATTCTTCAATAACCCTTCGATAAAGAGGTAGCACTTCGGTATCGAGTTTTACGGTTTCACCTTTTTTGGGAATATAAATAGGCCCAAAATTATTGTAGTTCCAAGGGAACTGCGCAGTTCGAGGGAACAGGTTCATGTCCACACCCTTGGGTATGGTACGTTTTGTTATACTTGCAATATTTGGATGGTTTTTTGCCTTGGCCGCGTTTTCTTCGGTGGCTTGAACAAAGTAGCTCTGTTTCTCGGGGTCGTAGCCAATTCGATCTGTGATATCATAACGTTTTAATATACGATAGACCTGCTCATCAGATGAAATATTTCCCTTAAACTCTATGTTATACGCAAATTGTAGTTTGGCCCGATCGGGTAATTGGTTTTTTTTGCCGTTGATATAAACATAACCGTCACGAACTTCAAGCGAATCGCCTGGAACACCAACACAACGCTTAACCAAATTGGTTTTTTTATCGATTGGTTTGTAGTAATTACGATCGGGTTGAAAATTGTTCATGTCCAACAAGGTATCTGCTGGCTGATTGAAAACGACAATGTCATTGCGATCAATATCCTCAAAGCCGGGAAGTCGCATGTAGGGTAATTGCAGTTTATTCTTCCAAGAGGTTTCGTGTTTTTCCTTGCGGTCATCAAATAGATAGGATTTTACGCCCAGTACTGGAATAGTATCGTGCACCATTGGCAATGCCACGGTAGTCATGGGTACTCTTGCCCCGTAATGAAATTTACTTACAAAAAGAAAATCACCAACTAGAAGTGACTTTTCAAGTGAGGAACTTGGAATAATGAACGGTTGAATAAAATACGTATGTACAATGGTAGCCGCAACTATAGCAAATAGGATGGAACTTACCCAATCGCCAGAGCTGGACTTTGGCTGTAAACTTCTGTCTTCAATATAATTAACATCGGCAACATAGTTTAAATAGAAGTTATAAAAGCCAAGACTTACTATAGCTAAAAACGTGTCCTTGTAGTCATTCTTACCAAAGCTTCTTGCCGTTTCAACCCAAACAACAGGAAACATGATTAAATTTACAATTGGTATAAAAAGAAGAATGACATACCACCACGGCCTTTTGATGATTTTCATTAAGATAACCGCATTGTAAATAGGGATAAAGGCCTCCCATGCCTGCCTGCCTGCTTTTTTATATAGTTTCCAGGTGCCAAGCCCATGTACGATTTGAATAATCAAAATAAAAATGAGCCATTGCGTAATCGTCATATCAAATTGAAATTTCTAAGTGAGTTGTAAATATTGAATAATGGTTAGTTTAATTTGGCAAATTAACTAATATTTAGGACGTCTTTCATGGTAAAGATGCCTTTTTTGTTGTGAATATATTCTGCTGCAACTAATGCGCCCATCGCAAAACCTTGCCGCGAGTGGGCGGTATGCACAATATCTAAGCTATCAATAGAGGAACTGTAAGTGACTTTATGCGTTCCCGGAACGTTTTTTATCCGTTTTGCTGAAATAGGAATGTCCTCTTCATTGGGTGAATCTAACGTCCAATTTTTGTATCCGGATTCTGCGATAATGCCATCGGCCAAGGTAATGGCAGTCCCGCTGGGGGCATCAAGTTTTTGAGTGTGATGGATTTCCTCAATACTTGATTTATATTCAGGAAGTTTAGACATCAATCTTGCGAGCTTGCGGTTCAATTCAAAGAAAATATTTACCCCTAGGCTGAAATTTGAAGCATACAAAAATGTTCCGTCATTCTCATGCACCAGCTTTAATACATCGTCATAGTAATCCAACCATCCTGTGGTGCCTGAAATAACCGGAATCCCATCCTTAATACATCGTGAAATATTGCCGAAAGCGGTTTTAGGTAAGCTAAAATCAATGGCCACATCACAGGTTTTCAAGCTATAGTTTTCGGTTTTACTGCCAACCTTTAATTTTATGGAATGGCCGCGCTTAATTGCGATTTTTTCGATGGCCTGTCCCATTTTGCCGTAACCCAAAAGTGCAATCCTCATAATTTAAAATTTAAAATTAAGGCTAAGTCCCAAATTGGCGCTGTTTTCCATGTCGTTATATTTAAGATGCGGTTTTAGGGCAAGGTTCTCATCTATATTATATTGTAGCAAGTGGGCATCTACATTGGCATCAATAATATTTAAGGCGTAGCCAAGTAACGCGAGCAGTAAAGAGAGTTCCTTATTTCTGCGTAAGGTACGTTGTGCCCTAATGAGACCATCATTGGAAATGCCTGCAAATTCTGTTTCAGAATCGTCGATTCCGGCCAAGCGGTTTTTGTAAGCATCCCTAAATCGATCATATTCCTGGTCGTTGGTAATAAAAAAATAAACCGGGATGCCAATGGCTGCGTAGGCGAGTGGAATTTTCCAATACTTCTTGTTGTAAGCTTGACCAAGGCCCGGCAGTACGGCAGAGTAAAATGCGGCTTTAGAAGGGGCTAGGATATTTAAGGGTTTTCTGGAAATTGTATCCTCAACCTTAATTAGGTTTTCCTCAACCTCTTCAATCGTAAAGTCGTCGTTTTCATTTTCTTCTTCCTGCTGGGAAAAGGATATTGCCGAAAACAGAATGAAAATAAGTAGGGCTAAGAATCTATTTGGCACTTTGAACCAGCTTTTTGATACGGTTGAAATCCTCTTCAGAATGAAAGGGTATCGATATGGTTCCCTTACCATTCTTGGAAATCTTAACGCTTATTTTGTGGCCAAAGTATTCTGAAAATTCTTTTATGCCTTTTTTAACGAACTTGGGGTGTTCTTGGGTTTTAGTTGGTTTATCGGGCGTTGGGTTATTAAAGTTCTTAACTAACGTTTCAGTTGCCCTAACCGATAGTTTTTCTGATATGATACGCTCATAAATATCCAATTGTTGCTCTTGGTTATCAATATTGATAATGGCCCTACCGTGACCCATTGAGATAAATCCATCTCGCATACCGGTTTGGATAATTGGGTCTAGTTTAAGTAATCTCAGGTAGTTAGCTATTGTAGAACGTTTTTTTCCCACGCGCTCACTCATTTGCGCCTGGGTTAAATCAATCTCATCGATTAAACGTTGATAGGACAAAGCAATTTCAATGGGGTCTAGGTCTTGACGCTGGATGTTTTCAACCAAGGCCATTTCAAGTGATTCTTGGTCATTAGCAATCCTAATATAAGCAGGGATGGTTTTTAAGCCGATGAGTTTAGAGGCCCGAAATCTACGTTCTCCAGAAACCAATTGAAACTTATTATAATCTAATTTTCTAACCGTAATTGGCTGAATGACCCCCAATTCACGTATTGATGAAGCCAATTCCCTTAAGGTTTCCTCGTTAAAATTGGTACGGGGTTGAAAAGGGTTGATTTCTATGGCATCAATATCGAGTTCCACGATGTTTCCAATTATCGTATCGGCATGTTTATCCTGTACCGAATTGATATCGTTGGCTGGGTCCTTCAACAATGCCGAAAGCCCTCTACCCAATGCCTGCTTTTTTGTTGCTTTCGCCATTATTTGTTTTTATTTATAATTTCCTTGGCGAGATTAAGATAATTACTTGCCCCCTTACTGCTTACATCATATTTGATGATACTCTCACCGTAACTAGGTGCCTCGCCCAGTCTAACATTTCGTTGTATGATGGTTTCGAACACCATATCACTAAAATGTTTTTGGACCTCGTCAACAACTTGGTTGGATAACCTTAAACGTTGGTCGAACATCGTTAACAGCATGCCCTCTATATCTAATTCCTTATTATGAATTTTTTGAACACTTTTAATGGTATTTAAAAGCTTACCTAAACCCTCTAAGGCGAAATACTCGCACTGTATGGGGATAATAACCGAGTTTGATGCCGTTAGTGCATTTAGGGTCAATAGGCCTAATGAGGGAGCACAGTCAATGAGAATATAATCGTAAGTAGCGCTGAGGTTAGCAATAGCCTTTCTCATCATATACTCACGCTCATCCTTATCGACCAATTCAATCTCGATAGCTACCAAATCTATGTGCGCGGGAATAATATCTACATTGGGGGAATTGGTGGCTACGATGCAATCTTTAGCTTTGGCCGTGTGTTCTAAAAGTTGATAACTGCCTACTTCAACTTCTTCTACATCAATACCCAAACCCGAAGTGGCATTTGCCTGTGGGTCTGCATCGATTAAAAGTACTTTTTTCTCTAAAACGCCAAGAGATGCCGCAAGATTTACCGAAGTCGTGGTTTTGCCAACTCCTCCTTTTTGGTTGGCGATTGCGATGATTTTACCCATTAAAAAGATTTGGTTTTTTCCAACCGTAAAAATACGATTATTTGCGACTTTCGGAAATTGAAGTTGTTAACAAGCAATTGTGCTTTAAACTTACTGGTGTGTAGGAAATGGATATGCGACAACATCAGGCCACATGATGCTATTCCACGCGAAGCCCAAGCTAATGCATCCGTGGACTAAACTGAAAAAAGAAACCGTACCAGCCAAGAAATCTACTTAAACCTAGCTTCGATGAGATTTAAACGATAAATTTAATCCTTGATAATTTGTTTTGATTGTTTGAGATTAATCATTCTTAGTTAAATTATGAAATCAACCTACGCTGTAAAGCTAACCCGTAAAGCTGAAAACTACGTTAACCATGGTCATCCATGGGTGTTTTCAGACGGTATTGTTAAAATTAGTGATGAAGCCAAAACGGGCGATTTAACGGTAATTTTTAGTCAACGTAACAATAAAATGATTGGTATTGGTCTTTTTGATGAGACCTCGCCTATACGAATTAAGATGATTTACAATGGTAGGGCATCGGTTACAATTGATTCGGAATTCTTCAGGGAAAAAATTGAAATCGCATATTCCAAACGCCAAAGGTTATTGGATACCAACACAAACAGCTACCGTTTGGTTTTTGGCGAAAACGATGGTTTTCCTTCTTTTATAGCCGACGTTTATGCCAACGTTTTGGTGGTCAAACTATATTCTGAAATTTGGCTTCCCTATTTTGGGATTTTAATCGGGCATTTAAGGGATATATCAAGTTCAGACACGGTGGTTTTAAGGCTTAGCCGCCATTTGCAAAAATCTAATACGCATAATTTTAAGGATGGTCAGGTAGTTGATGGCCATTTGGCAAATGAGGTTGTACACTTTGTTGAGCACGGGGTAAACTTTTCAGCAAACGTTATTAAAGGCCATAAAACGGGTTATTTTCTAGACCATAGGGAGAATAGGAGATTGGTAGGGCTAATGAGCGAGGGTAAAACTGTTTTGGATGTCTTTTCCTATACCGGTGGATTTTCGGTACATGCACTGGTCAACGGTGCCACTGAGGTCACGAGTCTTGATATAAGTAAGCAGGCATTGCAAATTGCTGAAAAAAATGCCCATCTTAATACAATTAAGGGTAAACATCATACCATAGTAGGCGATGCCTTTAAAGCTCTTAAACAATTAATTGCAGATGGGAAAACCTATGAGGTGGTTATTATAGACCCGCCAAGCTTTGCCAAACAACAGGCCGAGGTAGAAATCGCAAAAAAGAAATACGGGCAGCTTGCCAAGCTGGGCGCTAGTTTAACCGCCCATAACGGGCTCTTGGTTCTAGCCTCATGCTCTTCGCGCATTAGTGCACAAACATTCTTTGATATAAACGCGCACAACTTAAAATTGGTGGGTCGTAGGTTTACCATCATAAATAAAACCCAGCATGATGTAGATCATCCCATTGGTTTCCAAGAGGGGGCATATTTAAAATGCGGTTATTATCACTTTCACTGATTATATAACTTATGAGTTATGCGTGCATAATAAAATGTCTTATATTTAGTCGCAAGAAAATATGAATATATGAAAGCTGGTCTTGTTGAGTTGCTAAATATAAAATATCCAATTATCCAAGCCCCAATGTTCTTGGTATCAAATGTTGCCATGGTTACCGAGGCCATGAAAAGTGGTATCGCCGGTTGCATCCCGGCATTAAACTATAGAACTTTAGAGGAGCTTCGTGAAGCTGCAAGGCAACTTAAAGCCAATAAGGTTGCAGGAGGGTCTTTTGGTTTTAACTTAATTGTTAACAAATCCAATATTAAATATAAGGGGCAGCTCGAGGTTCTCTGTGAAGAAGGTTGTGATTTTATCATAACCTCCTTGGGAAGTCCTGAGGAAACCATAAAGAAAGCTCGTGCTGCAGGCATAAAAGTATTTTGCGATGTAACCGATTTACGTTTTGCAAAAAAGGTAGAAGATTTAGGTGCAGATGCAGCCATTGCGGTAAATAATGAAGCGGGTGGGCATCGCGGTAAGGTGAGCCCTAAAGACCTGATTGAGCAATTAAATGACAATCTATCCATACCTGTAATTTCAGCAGGTGGCGTGGGCTGCAAGGCAGATATCGATGAAATGCTGGGTTATGGAGCTGCTGGGGTTTCGGTTGGGAGTCCCTTTATCGCTTCGGAAGAGGCAGAGGTTACCGAAGATTACAAACAGGCCTGCGTTGACTATGGTGCTGAGGACATTGTAATGACCGAACGCATCTCGGGCACGCCCTGTACGGTTATCAAAACACCTTATGTTGAAAAAATCGGTACCAAGGCCACTTGGATTGAAAACCTATTGAACAAAAACCGAACGCTAAAGAAGTGGGTAAAGATGATTCGCTTTTCAATTGGTATGAAGGCCACAGAAAATGCAGCCAAAAAAGCAACCTATAAAACCGTATGGGTGGCGGGACCGAGCATAGCGCATACTAAAGAAATTCTTCCGGTAAGTCAGATAGTTGATAATTTGGTCAATTAATTCATTCTTTGTGATAAAAATTACTGGATTTCAATTTCCAAAAAAGCCTTATTAACGATACCTTTAGCTCTAAATAGCTTCTTTTGTGGTAAAGCGAATCTTAATTTCTATTGTTGCATTGCTTCTAACATGTATCGGTCTGCTATACTGGTCAGTTTCTGGCAATCACGACAACTTTGGAACCTCTATAATAGTGCAGCCGAAAGTATCAGAAAATGCCAATTTCAGAGAATACGATTCAGTACTCGTTGCCGCAAGTTCTATTTACAAACCAAACGTTATTAAACAGGTCATGCAAGGCAAACAGTACCGAAAAGCATGGCAAACACCTGTACCTGCACGGATTTTGTTCTTGGATACCCTTTCGGGCGGAGTAAATGTTGTTGAGGAAGGCGGAGGCAAACAGACCCATTCCCTCAAATTGATTGATTCTGCCAAAATAGAATATACTCTACGTAGTGTAAATAAGGACCCTGGGCCGTTAATTCCCGACATTGCCAAAACCCTTGGGCTTGAAAATATTGTAATTGATGGTATTTCAGCCCAACACCCCTACGGAGCCATCCTAGCCGCAGAACTGGCAAAACAGGTCGGCGTACTGCACACCGCGCCAAAACTGGTTTTTCTTCCCAAACAAAACAAATTAAAAGATTTTGAAGATAACTACGGAAATCGCCTGTTCTTATTGGAATACGAAACTAAAAGCAAGACCAACTGGACGCCACTTAAAAATGTTATTGAAATTATTGATACCGACAATCTTCAGAAATTAAAACTCGAATTAGGCGATAAGGTGAAAATAGACAAGCGAAGATTGATACGGGCGCGACTTTTCGATTTGCTTATTGGCGACTGGGATAGGCATGCCAAACAATTTGGTTGGGCAATTCAAGAGGAAAACGATAGCTTGGTTGCCATTGTGGTGCCGGGCGACAGGGATAATGCTTTTTTTAATTCTGGTGGCGTTATACCTTCAATATTGAGCAGTAGATATTTAATTCCCCGTATGCGACCGTTTAAGGAAGATATTGATTTTATGGAAGGTTTGGTTTACCCGTTTGATAGGTATTTTTTGAATAACACTAAAATGGATGTATTTGTTTCAGAAGCTGAAAAACTCCAGGAATTACTAACTAATAACGCTATTGAAAATGCTTTCGAGGTCTGGCCGAGTCAAATATCAGCATTGGATAAGAAGCAAATTATTGAAAACCTAAAGAGTAGAAAGGCCAATCTTCTCGAATATGCACAACAATTTAAAACCGAAATTGATAAAAAGGGCATTTTGGATGAGCCGCTAAAAGGTTCTGAGGATAAAAATTTTCCTAGAGCTTTGCAAAAATGTTTCGAATGCTATGACTAAAACCTAAACCAGCTCTTTAAAATTATTATATATGAAATTGAAGTTACCCTCGAACAAAGCAGAGCTACGAAACGTATTAGTGAATATCAAAATTAATGCCTTAGATTACATCTAGTAAAGGCTACTTCATGGAGAAGTTTAAAAATTATTCACATGAGTCTATCAACTTGTTGCGTTAGATGTAATCTTAAGTACTGGCTTTTGAATAATACTTTTTCCGTAACCAAAACGACACGCGTACCAACAAAATCAAGGCAGGAACTTCAACCAATGGGCCGATAACGCCTGCAAAGGCCTGACCGGAGTTGAGTCCAAAAACTGCAATAGCCACTGCGATGGCCAGTTCAAAATTGTTACCTGCCGCTGTAAAAGCAACTGATGTTGTTTTGTCATATTCAGCTCCCGTGGCCTTGGTAAAGAAAAACCCAATGATGAACATTAAAGTAAAATAGATGAGTAGGGGGATGGCAATGATCACGACGTCCATAGGAATTTCAACAATCAATTCTCCCTTTAAGGAGAACATCACAACAATAGTAAATAGAAGCGCAATCAAGGTTATTGGTGAAATTGCCGGTATAAATGTGTTGGTGTACCAATGCTCGCCTTTAAGCCTAACTAAAATTTGTCGGCTCAAAATGCCCATAATAAAGGGAATGCCCAAATAAATAGCCACACTTTCGGCAATGGTTCTGATGGAGATATTCACAATAGCGCCTTCAAAACCAAAATAGGGCGGAAGCACGCTAATGAATATCCAGGCATAGAAACTGTAAGCAAATACCTGGAAAACGCTGTTTAACGCAACCAAGCCTGCACCATACTCGCTGCTTCCCTCAGCCAGATCATTCCATACCAAAACCATAGCGATGCAACGGGCCAAACCAATCAAAATGAGGCCTACCATATATTCAGGGTAATTGCGTAAAAATGTAATGGCCAAAACAAACATTAAGACAGGGCCAATTACCCAATTAAGGATAAGTGAAATAGAAAGGATCTTGGTGTTTTTAAATACCTTTGGTAATAAGGAATACTTGACCTTTGCCAAAGGGGGGTACATCATTAAAATCAAGCCGAAGGCGATGGGAATGTTTGTAGTTCCGCTGCTAAATGAATTTATGCTGTTTGGGAAGCTGGGGATAAAATAGCCAAGTGCAATCCCAAAAGCCATAGCTGCGAATATCCAGAGCGTTAGATTTCTATCGAGAAAACTTAATTTTTTTGAAGCCATTTTTTATGAGTTGATATGTGAGAAAACGTAAAATAACTCCGTTGCAATCTGGAGACTTCTTTCCTTATAGATGTCCGCTTGTTGCGGAGTGTTATCAAAAGCCTTAGGGTCTTGATATGTAATTGGGATACGCGTTTCAGCACCTTTTATAAAAGGGCAGGCCCCGTCTGCATGGGAGCAGGTCATGATGGCGGCGAAACCTGATTTCGGATTGAAATCATCGCTGAATTTTTTTGAAAATCCTATAATAGAGTGGGCGTTTTCGGCGTATTTTATGCTATAAATAGGGTTGTCGCTTTTAGACATGGTATTAATCCCAAAACCAGTTTTAGCTAAGGTTTCGGCAACCATAGGAAAAAGTGCCGTTGTCTCGGTCCCGCCTGAATAACAGAACACATTTTTGATTTTGAAGTAGTGCGCCATAGTTTGTGCCCAAATCTGTGATAAATGACTTCTGCGTGAGTTGTGGGTACAGATAAAATTAATTCTTACCTCTTGGTCTTCTGAAACTTTAGATTGGATAAAAGCCGCAAGCGTATTTAAAACAGCTTTACGCTCATCTAAAATAGATTTAGGATTGATATCCCGTATAAATTTTTCTAATTCTACAAATAGATGTGAATCTGTTGTTACCATTTTTTTCTTACTTGTGCTAGTTGCTAGCAGCAGCCGCTTCCGGGTGCACAGGCATTTGCGGTTTGAATTTCAGATAACTTTATTTTGGGTTTTTCTGCTGGGATTCCACATTTATCTTTTGCCAAACAGTCGGTTTGTTTATTGGTCAATAAAAAATGTTTTCCGTCAAAATCGAGACCGTATTTTCCAATGGTATCGGCTTGGTACTCAACTTCAATTTCAAGATCCTCGATAAATAAAGTGTTTTCAGAAAGTTCAATAATATTCAATAGCTTTTCGGGATGTAATTTATGGTCGTAGTCGTCTGCATTCCAAAGTTGGAAATTAACGACTTCTTCATTCCTGAGCGTTCCGCCACAATCAATAAAGTGTTTGGTGATTTTACCAACCTCTGTGACGTGGAAATGGCTAGGCACTAATTCTCCATTTGGTAATTCAAAACCAATTGTTTTTAGTTGTTTCAATGCTGTTTTTACTTCTGATAATTTCATATTATATTTGTGTATTGCGATGTTACGATAAATAGAATTAAATTTTTTTAGCAGCAATCCTGTTTATCGCGCAAATCCTGATTTAAAAAGTCGGTCATTAGAGCTTTCATCGCTATCCAATTTTCCTTGTGAATACAATAACATACGCTGGTACCCTCTATATTACCTTTGATTAAGCCCAAAAGCTTGAGTTCTTTTAAATGTTGTGATATTGTGGGTTGGGCTAGGCCTATTTCATTTACCAAATCGCCACAAACACAGGAGTCAATTTTAAAAAGATGTTCTAAAATGGCGACTCGTGCCGGATGACCGAATACTTTCGCAAAAAGCGAAATTTTATTCTGTTGCTCGGTAAACATTTCGGTTTTGGTCAATCCCATTGTATTCTATATTATTTCATTGCAATATTACGATTAATAATCGTTCCTTTAAAATTATTAGCCCCTTATTTAGGTTTTCGTTAACAGAAACCACCTTAGCTAAATTGTAACTTTCGCAAATACTTAAAAACTAATCATTAATCCATTTTAAAATGAAAAAACTAATACTTGCATTTACTTTATTAACTTGTTCTTACAGTTTGACTGCCCAGATTGAAACCCCAGCACCGAGTCCATCTTCAAAAATCGAGCAAAAAGTTGGGCTTACGGATGTGACTTTGGAGTATTCTAGGCCTAATATGAGAGACCGCGATATATTTGGCGATTTAGTACCTTATGGTAAAATGTGGCGCCTTGGTGCAAATGCCAATACTAAAATAACCTTTAGTGATGAGGTTACTATTGGCGATAATACATTAAAAGCCGGTACTTACGCCATATTTGCCACCCCAAACCAAGATAATTGGGAGGTTGTGTTTTATTCTGATGCTTCAAATTGGGGTTTACCAAGAGCCTGGGATGATAGCAAAGTTGCTGCAAGAGTTACCGCAGACGTTATGAAAATGCCTATGGACATAGAAACCTTTACTATTACCTTTGATGATTTAACCAGTAGTTCTGCTACACTTGGGATGATGTGGGAGAACGTTTACGTACCTGTAACCATTAATGTGCCAACTGATAAGAAAGTTTCAAAAGCCATTGATATGGCCATGAGTGGCCCCTCAGCAGGAGACTATTATTCAGCCGCGGTTTACTACTCACAAGAAGGTAAGGATATCGAGCAAGCCGAAAAGTGGATGAATAAAGCAATGGAAATGACCGATAAACCCGCATTTTGGCAATTGAGACAACAGTCTTTAATTTATGCAAAGGCTGGAGACGAGAAAAAAGCCATTGAAACAGCCAAAAAATCATTAGCGGCCGCAAAGGAAGCTGGTAATTCAGATTACGTGAAAATGAATGAAGACTCACTTAAGGAGTGGGGTGCGATGTAGTTTATTGCTTTTAGAATAAATTTAAAACCTCCTTGGCGTTTAGCTTGGGAGGTTTTTTATTTGGTTGTTCGTAATTTTATGGTTTTTAGTATGCCGGCTAAACTTTTGAAGCCCTTACCGTTTCAATATCTCGCCGGGCAGACCCTTTGGTACGACTGATACTGGCGCAAAATTAACGGTAACCGTATCGCGGGGTTTTAATCCCAACAGACTGGAAGCGCTACCTACCGTGCCCGAATCACTTTTGTAAACCGCTATTTCAAGATAGCCGGATGAATTGAACACCACCAGTTTTTTTCCTTCTACGTAGCGTTTGTCTTCTGGTGTTCCAAAATTAACGATGTCACTGTATTTTTTAAAAATTTCCTTGAACTTATAATGTCTGGCTGAGATTTCGAAATTGCGTGTTTTTTTAATCGACTCAAAAAAACTTCGCTTAATATTGGTAATTACATTTCCGTAGTTGTCAATGTAAATAACACTCCCTATGATTTGTGTCTTATCATCATTGACGAAGGGATGAAGATTTTTAATTGGTTTAATATCGGTTATGATTTTTCCAATAACCTCAAGAGTGCCACCTCTTGCAATATGACAGGCAACCTTAACAAAAACATCCAATACTGGAAAACTCGTAGCAACGCGGTCGTGAATGTTGATTTCAACTATTTTCTCAGGAGCAATTTCCTGGCAAATCATACTCATGATGCCGTTGTTCGCGCAGATGAAATAATGGCCATCAAGCTTAACGGCGATGTGCTTATTTTCTGGATTTAGTTCAGAATCTATTCCTATAACATGTATTGTTCCTTCGGGAAAACTGCGATATGCGTTTTGAATGATATAAGCCGCTTCAGGAACATTGAATGGCGAGATAAGGTGCGAGATATCAACAATACGAACATCTGGCAACTCAGAAAAGATAGCTCCCTTTATAGCTCCAACAAAATGGTCCTTCTCGCCAAAATCGGTAGTAAGTGTGATAATTGCCATAGATAATTAACCAAATTCTTTAGAGAAATTTAAGTATGCCCGTAAACTTCTCTCTGTTAAAAACTAATGTGTATTTAACCTTTAGGAAACATTCAAAATTGAAAATTTCAGCTATTTTTGAGAAGAAAGCATTTACGTGGGATTCGTTTAACCTCTCACAAAATTAAGAAAACAAAACAGATTAATTTATAAATAACGCACTTTTGAATGAACTCATATTAGAGCTCGAGGAAATCACACCAAAGGAATTTTTCGGAGCACAAAATGTCAACATTGAACTTCTAAAAAAATACTTTCCAAAACTTAAAATAGTCGCAAGGGGCAACAAGGTTAAGGCGTACGGTGATGAAGATTTACTTGAGGAATTTGACCTCCGTATGACAATGCTCATGGCGCATTTCGGCAAATTCAATAAGATTGATGAAAACGTCATTGAGCGTGTTTTAACCAGTGCGAGCAGTGAGGACTATAAAACCTCAGACGCAAGCGGCCAGGCTATTTTGCATGGTGTAGGGGGCAAGGTCATTAGAGCACAAACTGTAAACCAGCGTAAACTTGTAGAGAGCGTGCAAAAAAATGATATGGTTTTTGCAATCGGTCCAGCGGGAACGGGAAAGACCTATACCGGTGTGGCATTAGCGGTAAGAGCCTTGAAAAGCAAGCAAGTAAGGCGTATAATATTAACCAGACCCGCGGTTGAGGCCGGTGAGAATCTGGGTTTTCTTCCCGGTGATCTAAAGGAAAAACTAGACCCTTACATGCAACCGCTCTACGATGCCTTGCGCGATATGATTCCTGCCGAGCGTTTAGCAAACTTCATTGAGCAGGGCACCATTCAAATTGCGCCTTTGGCCTTTATGCGAGGTCGTACCTTGGATAATGCTTTTGTGATCCTCGATGAGGGACAGAATACAACCCACGCCCAAATGAAGATGTTTCTTACCCGTATGGGTAAAAATGCTAAATTTTTGCTAACTGGTGATCCCGGGCAGGTGGACTTGCCAAGACGAACCATTTCCGGTCTAAAGGAAGCTTTACTGGTACTAAAAAATGTTGAAGGTATAGGTATGGTTTACTTGGACGATAAGGACGTTATTCGACATAAGCTGGTAAAAAAGGTGATTTCGGCCTACAAAAGTATTGAGAATAGGGACTGAATTTGAGCTTAGATTCAAACTTGAAATAGAATTGAAATTAATAAATGGCGGTTTGTATTTAGAAGCCGCCTCCCAGTTTTATACTTATTAAAAGGCCAGCTTTATTTGAAAATACCAAACAAAGCCGATGTGGGACGCTAATGAGAAGCTTGAATTTCATGCTGTCACATCAACGATGAACTAAATAAATGACACAAAAAAATACAATTATAAACACCGATTTTTACTTCCCGAACCAAAAATCGGTTTACAAGGGAAAGGTAAGGGAAGTCTATAACATCAATGATAAGCAATTGGTTATGATTGCCACAGATCGGCTTAGTGCATTTGACGTTGTCATGCCAAAGGGAATCCCCTTTAAGGGTCAAATATTGAATCAAATTGCAACCAGTATGATGAAGGCTACCGAGGATCTGGTGCCGAACTGGTTGACCGCCACACCAGACCCAAATGTAGCTGTTGGAGAGCTTTGCGAGCCTTTTAAGGTAGAAATGGTGATTCGCGGTTACTTATCCGGTCATGCGGCCAGGGAATATAATGCAGGAAAGCGAAAACTTTGCGGCGTTAGTATGCCAGAGGGCATGAAAGTAAACGATAGATTTCCTGAACCAATAATTACACCGGCAACTAAAGCTGAGCAGGGCGAACACGATGAGGACATATCACGAGAGGCAATTTTAAAGCGCGGTATTGTTTTGGAGGAAGATTATATAATCCTAGAAGATTATACGCGAAAGTTATTTCAACGTGGTAGTTATATTGCTGATAAGCGAAATCTAATTCTAGTGGATACCAAATATGAGTTTGGAAAAACCAAGGATGGAAAAATAGTGTTAATTGATGAAATACATACCCCAGATTCCTCACGTTATTTCTATAAGGTAGGCTACCAAGAACGCCAAAATAAAAACGAGCCCCAAAAGCAATTATCCAAGGAATTTGTTCGCCAGTGGTTGATTTCAAATGGTTTTCAGGGTTTAGAGGGTCAGACTGTTCCACAAATGCCTGATGAGTACATTGAGAGCGTAAGTGAACGTTACATCGAGCTTTATGAACACATCATGGGTGAGAAGTTTGTAAAAGCCGATGTGTCTAATATTGAAAAACGGATTGAAGCAAATGTTTTGGATTATTTAAGATCGTAAACTCAAGGATTTTTATAAAAAAATCAAATGATTTGCTTTACGAAGTATGCTTTATTTGGGCTAATCCTTATGTATCAAAAAAATAGCGGGTCGCTTATGTAAATCTACCTTGGTATTTTTCCACTCCCTAACCGATTTGGTTTTAATATATTCAGTTGGTAGGGTAATGTCACAAGCTACACAAACTCTAGTTTTGTCGTTTAGATTTTTACATATATCCTCCAAGATTGCTCCATTACGGTAGGGGGTTTCAATGAACAATTGCGTTTTATTTTGTTCAAACGATAAACGCTCCAATCGTTTTAGCGCGGCTTTACGTTCAGCTTTATCGATGGGGATGTAACCGTTAAAGGTAAAACCTTGCCCGTTCATACCAGAACTCATTAATGCCAAAAGTATAGAGGAGGGGCCCACTAATGGAATTACCCTAATTTGCGTTTCGTGCGCCAGTCTAACGATTTCTGAGCCTGGGTCCGCTACGGCCGGACAGCCAGCTTCTGAAAGTAAACCCATATTTTTGCCGTTTTTGCAGGCATCCAAAAAATGATTAAGCTCACTAGGCTCCGTATATTTATTGAGCACCAATAGGTTTAACTTTGATTGCGATTTACCTGCACTTATACGCTTGATAAACCGTCTTGCCGTCTTTTCATTTTCAACAATATAGTCGTTAACCAGCTCTATGGTTTTCTTTATGGATAGTGGTAGGACCTCAAGCGGTGGACTTTCACCAAGTCGTGTAGGGATTAAGTAAAGTTTTCCGTAGTTGGGATTTTCATTCATTATTCAATCAACAATTTCTTAATCGTTTTTACTCCCGTAATATCGGAAATTTCGGCGAGATAGAATCCGCTGTTTAAGTTTTCTGTAGAAATCGTTAGGACCTCTTTTTTGATATTCTCGTAATCCAAAATTTTCTTTCCTTGAGCATCAAATATTATAAGTCGCGAAGGGGTGTTTTGATTGGCTCTAAAATCAAAATTAACTATGCCTTTTGCAGGATTTGGATATACGGTAATATTTGGTATTGCTTTGGAATTTGTGCTCAAATTACTTTGAACAATTCTAAAAATGTTTCCAGAATTTACACCTGCCACGTATAATTCCCCATCATTATCTTCTCCAAAGGCCGAAATCCCTCCAACGGAGAAGCTGTCAATAAACTTAAGTTCATAATCATTGGTCGCCTTACTTTCAACAACCCCGATCTCATTTGAGCAAAAATCACCAAAAAAATATAAGCCTTGAAAATCTGGTAAATCATTACCTCGATAAACATAGCCTCCGGTTATGGAGCATCTGTTCTGCGGCGTTTGGGTATGGGCATATTCTTCAATAGGGGGGCTATGATTAATTGATTCACAATTGTTTGAGCTTGAAAATACCGAAGTTCCTTCAAAACACCTCCAGCCGTAGTTCTCGCCACCAACTGATGTGGCCTCGGCTCGATTGATTTCCTCAATTTGACTCTGTCCTACATCTGCTATCCACATACTCCCGTTGGCGGAATCGAATGAAAACTTAAACGGATTTCTAAGACCGTAAGCCCAGATTTCTGGAAGAGCCGTGGCGTTTCCAACAAAAGGATTATCTGGTGGGATGGCGTAATTCTTGGCAGCGCTTAGGTTATCGACATCGATACGTAGCATTTTACCCAAAAGCGTAGTTAAGGTTTGGCTTCTATTGCCGGGGTCACCACCAGAACCGCCATCGCCGAGTGATATGTACAAATAGCCATCGGTACCAAAGTGAAGGTCACCACCATTATGGTTGTTGAATGGCTGTGAAACCTCTAATAAAACCAATTCAGATGTGTCGTTAGCAGTTTCTTTGGTATTTCTAGAAAATCTGGATATTACGGTATTGTTGGATTTATTGATGTAGTTCACATAGAAAAAACCGTTATTTACATAATCAGGGTGGAATGCCATGGCCAGAAGTCCACGTTCTCCTCCAAAATTTACGAGAGCACCAATATCCAGGAACGGTTCTGGGTTAATAATTCCATTTGAATCGATAATTTGGATGGTTCCGCTTTGCTCTACCACAAATAATCGGTCGTCGGCAGTGTGTTTTATATTTACCGGGCTCGATAGACCCGTTGCAAATGTTTCTAATTCTATGTTTTGGGCGTAAATAATATTGGAGAGCAAAACAATTACAAAACCTATAATTCTCTTCATAATAGTTCGTTTTTTAAATATACAGATAAATACAGATATGGTACCTAGAATATATCAAATTCCTGCACATAAATTGGTTATGCTATTTAAACGTATTACAGCTTTAATAACAGGTTGACGTAAATATTAGGGTGAACGCAACATACCCTTTCAAACTTAAACATATGAAGGTAAATCATCATTTAAGGCCCATAGTACCAGATATGTTTATGTAATCAATCTTAATTTAAAAATGAGTTTGCTTACAATGTTGTCTAGACGATAGCGAATTGCATTTATTTTTATTTAATTGCCACAGCGCGTTGCAGAAAATCAATTTAAAAATCTCTGTGTTTACCGCCTAACACCCCTGCTTTCGTTTGAGCCTATTTTAGGTTACATTAAATGTATCTGTATAAATGATTTAAGGGTCACCCACGTGTCAGCAATCGTCTCTTCATCAAATTGATGACCTTGATTGGGATAAAAGGTATAGCTATGGGTAACGTCCAGCTCGTTCAATTTAGCTTCCATATCATCGCCTTGGCTGTTTGGAACCAATTCATCATTACCGCCGTAAAAGAGAACTGTTGGCGGGGACGAGGCGGTAGCTTGATGATAAGGGCTTACGGTTTTCAAGATTTCGGTTGAGGTGTCTAATCCAAAAAAGGCCAAAAGCGAAAAGACATCGTACTCATTAGTTTCGGTATAAGCGGGATCGGTAAAATTGGTGGGGCCAACGATGCTCGCTACCATCTCTACATCATTTTCTGCATCGTGGGCGTAGCTCCATAGTAATGAGAGTTGCCCACCGGCGCTGGTACCTAAAAACCCAATATCATTGGATATAACATAGTTGTCTTTATTTTCTTTTAGGAAATTTACAGCCAGTGTTATATCGTCAATTTGCATGGGGAAAGGTGGAGTACCAAAAGAAGCTAGCCTGTAATTCATATTCATAATGGCAAGGTTTGGTAACTCGGCTTTTATCAAATCTACAATCTCATTCATATTCTCTTTTTGACCTGATGTCCACGCCCCACCGTGAACTAAAATAAGGACCTTGGTGTCTGTGCTACGGTTAGCCGGGAGGTAGATATCCAGTTTTTGTCTCTCTTCGCTGCCGTATTCCACATCTAAAAGTTCGGTGTACGCTGTTGCATCGAGTTGTGGTTTAATTGCGGGACTATCGCTTTCAGTATTTGAGCAGGATTGCAGACCAATTGCTAAAAGACTAAAAAGCAATAAAAATTTGAGTTGCGACATGGTGAAATATTGATTATCTTTTTAACGGCAATTTAAGCAAAATATTATGGCAGAACTGATTAGAATTTACGAAGAGAACCCTAATCCCCGTGAAATCAAAAAGGTCATTGAGGTGCTCAAAAATGGCGGTCTCGTTATTTACCCAACCGATACCGTTTATGGTTTGGGTTGCGATATTAATAATATTAAGGCACTCGAAAAGGTGGCAAGAATAAAGGGCGTGAAGTTGGAGAAGTCAAATTTCTCATTTATATGCGAGGACTTGAGCAATTTAAGCGACTACGTGAAACAAATTGATACCACAACCTTTAAAATTTTGAAACGTGCCTTGCCGGGACCATATACCTTTATCCTACCAGGTTCGAGGCGTTTACCACATCCCTTTAAAAAGAAGAAAACGGTTGGTATTCGTGTTCCCGGTAATAAAATAGCCTTAGAGATTGTACGTCAACTAGGCAACCCGATTATTTCTACCTCAATTAGAGATGAGGATTTCGTGATTGAATACACCACCGACCCTGAACTGATTCTCGAAAAATGGCATAAACTGGTTGATTTGGTCATCGACGGTGGTTACGGAGGCAATGAAGCCTCTACCGTAATCGACCTTTCAAATAATGAGCCAATAATTATTAGGGAAGGGAAGGGGAGTTTAGAAATATTTTAATAATAGTCGAAATTTGATTGGCGTGATTTTGTAGATGTTCAATCTAAGACACTAGAGTCATAAGACGTCATTCCGGTTACTTCTAATGGTTATATTAACGTCTTAAAGAAATTAAAAATGGGTTAGAGTAAAATGCTTAAAAAAACATATCTATTTATATATTTTTTAAGGTGCTGAAATTTAAATTAGTGATAAAAGTTTAGAGCATACCATCTATAGAAAAAGCCCAACCTTGCGGTTGGGCTTCATCCTACGATAATTTATAATTTCAAATTAATCTTCTGCGGTTGCTTCTGGTGAGCCCCCGTTAGCTTCAAGATTTTTCATTTCCTCTTCAACCATTTCGTAGAACTGGTCTATTTTTGGCATAACCACAATTCTTGTTCTTCTGTTTTTGGCTCTATTTTCAGCGGTGTCGTTATCCACTAATGGGACGTGGTAACTACGTCCAGCGGCCACTAATTGTGCTGAATTTACGCCCAAATCCTCAAGTACCCTTACAACCGAAGTTGCACGTTTTACACTTAAATCCCAGTTATCTACTAATACCCCTTTGTTGTAAGGCACATTATCGGTATGAGATTCAACCATGGCCTCAAAGTTCGGTTTGCTATTGATGACCTTGGCAACCTTGCCTAAAACGTCTTTAGCTTCATTGGTCACGTTATAGCTACCACTTTGAAATAATAATTTGTCAGCAATAGAAATGAACACAACACCTTTTTCAACATTCACCTCAATATCTGGATCGTTGATACCAACGGCCTTTTTCAAACTTGTTACAATGGCTAAGGTTACACTATCCTTTCTATTGAGTGCATCCTGTAATCGGGTGATTTTCAAGTCTTTTTCCTTGAGACTCTCTAAGGACTTTTCAAGATTTTCTGCACCTTTTTGCGTAAGTGTTGTTAAATTACCCTTGGTGTTGATTAAATCCTGATTGGTTTTTCTCATGTCTGCCAATTGTTCCTGTAAGCCTTCCATTCTTGCCATGGCGGCAGCTTTGTCAGAAAGACAGCTATTTAATTTAACAGTAGCCGAATTCAACAAATCTTGGGTTTCTTTCTGCTTTTCCTCAAGAGCCGCATACTCCTTTTTGGAGACACAGGACGTCATAATAAGCATTCCAGAAACGCATAATAGCATTAATTTTTTCATAATTGTATGTAATAAATTGGTTTCAGTTTAACAGTTCAAAATTATAGAAAACAATAGGGCTTAGGCTGTGCTTTACTAAAAATTTAACAGTTTATAATGCTTGGTAGCGCTTAGTCTTTTTAATGAAGTAGCGCCAAACAATAGATTTGATTTTAAAATAGTTAGACTTTTTCTTTAAATATCCTTTGCGTTGTCCCAATAACAGGGGTAAATGCCGGTAGTAGCTAAAATGGGCTCTGACAACCGCTAAAAAATGGGCTAAGCGCCATTGGGAAATAAATGTCAAAGCGGCGATGCCGTCCAAGGTTAACCGCATAAATACAATTCCAAATATAATTCCATCGGCATTTTTGGTAATGCTAAATAGGCTATTTCTAAAGTTTAGGTAAGTTTTTTTGGCACTGGCTTTATCAAGGGTGCCTCCTCCAAGATGGTAAACTATGGAGTTGGCAACGTATCTTGTCTTGTAGTCTAGGTTAAAGGCACGCCAACATAGATCGATTTCCTCAAAGTGGGCAAAATAGGTTTCGTCAAAACCATTTAGTTTTTCAAAAACCTCAGACCTTATGAACAAACAAGCGCCAGAAGCCCAGAAAATATCTGTGTTATCATCGTATTGGCCATTATCCTCTTCTACAACATCAAATACACGCCCACGGCAGAAAGGATATGCATATTTATCAATAAAACCGCCTGCCGCACCGGCATATTCAAAATAGGCTTTGTTTTTATAATCAAGTATTTTAGGTTGGATTATGGCGGTTTCAGGTCGCTTATCAAACTCATCTAAAATTGGCAGCAACCAATTTGAAGTCACTTCGACATCGCTGTTTAGCAGGCAGAATATATCTGCATCTACCTGTTTAAGAGCTTCATTGTAGCCCTTAGCGTAGCCGCCATTAGTTTTATTTTGAATGCGTCTGATCTGCGGAAAGTGTTCTTTAACAAAAGCTATGGAATTATCGGTTGAAGCATTATCGGCCAAATATATGTCGGCTATGCCTGAATACTTAATTACGGAAGGTAAAAACTCTTCTAAGAGTTTTCTACCGTTCCAGTTTAGTATAATTATGGCGATGCTGTTGTTCAAGGTTTAAGGTTTAAGTTCAATATTTTTTTTAAGGCACTGAGGCACCACAACACAAACTTGTTAGGTATTAATTTATACTTTAACGGTCGTTTAGAGAATTTTAAATTAAATTTTAATGTTTTATTGAGGTTGGGACTCCGAACGTAACATCATTTTTCGCACCTAGCGCTTGTGCTAAACAATCCCATTATCTTCTATTCGTCTTCAATTTTAACTTCCATAAGAGGGGACATCCTCAAGAAAAACATAGCGTTCATGCTCAAAATCCATTTGGCAATAATAGTGATTAATTCCGTTAGTGACCATAAGGTAATCTGCTCTTAATTGCAAATTGTACTGCGCGATTTGGTCAAACGTAGATTGGTCTATAGTAATTTGTGGTGCCTTGCATTCTACAATCAAGCTAATGTCTCCGTTAGGTTTAAAAACCACAATGTCATAACGCTTGGTTAGCCCATTGACCTCGAGTTTTTTTTCAACGTTTATCAGTGATTTTGGAAACTCCTTGTATGCAATTAGGTACTGTACGCAGTTTTGGCGAACCCATTCCTCTGGTTGAAGAATTACGAACTTTTTGCGTATTACATCAAATACTGCGGCTTTATTTTCGCTATTTTTGAACCGAAACGTAAAGTCTGGAAAATTGAGTTTTGGTAGCAAGCCAAGAGATTTTTAATACGTGTGAATATACAATATTTGATCTAGACCGAAAACCGAAAATGCAAGAGCTAAGCAATTTTGACTCTTAGGATTTTTATGACAACATAGCACTCGAAACCTAAAACCTCGAACATTTTTAATTTGGAAGACATTAAAAAAATAGTAGCCGATATTAAGAAGGGTAACCTCAAACCCATTTATTTTTTAATGGGGGAGGAGGCGTATTATATTGATGCTATTTCAGATTATATTGAAAAAAACGTACTTTCTGACGAGGAAAAGGGTTTTAACCAAATGACGCTTTACGGTCGTGATGTTACCGTAGAGGAGATTGTGAGTAATGCCAAGCGCTTTCCCATGATGGCAGAGCGACAGGTAGTTATCGTAAAGGAGGCACAAGATTTGGCTCGAACCATCGATAAGTTTGAAGCTTATGCCAAAAACCCACAACTTACTACGGTTTTGGTTATTAATTATAAATACAAAAAACTAGACAAGCGCAAGGCGGTATATAAAGCGATTAAAAAGGCAGGCATCGTTTTTGAAAGTAAGAAACTTTACGACAATCAAGTACCAGACTGGATTAGACGTGTGCTATCTGGGCAAAATTATACCATTACACCAAAGGCTTCACAGATGTTGGTTGAATTTCTTGGTACTGATTTAAGCAAAATCATGAACGAGTTGAATAAGCTAAAAATCATCTTACCCACAGGTACCAACATCACTCCAGAACATATTGAAAAAAATATTGGCATTAGTAAGGATTACAATAATTTTGAGCTCCGAAAGGCCATAGGTTATCGGGATACCTTGAAAGCATTTAAGATTGTAAATTACTTTGGAGAAAATCCCAAGGATAACCCCATGGTGGTTACTGTCTCCCTGTTATACAATTTTTTTTCGCAGTTATTGCATCTGCATGGTCTCCACGATAAAAACCCTAGGAGTGTTGCCTCAGCCCTAAAAGTGAATCCCTACTTTGTAAATGAATATATAGACGCCGCTAAAAACTATCCCATGAAAAAGGTAAGCGCCGTGATTGCTAATTTGCGCGAATTTGATGTGAAGGGTAAAGGGGTCAACTCAAATGCCGTTCCTCAGGGGGATTTGTTGAAAGAGCTATTGGTTCGCATTTTTGCTTGAAATTTTAATATTTGGTAATTTGGCAAGGTCTAATTTTTTTCAAAGACATAAGTCAAATCCTGTAAAACTGTGGTTTCAAGAGTCTCAACGTCTGTAGCTGAAAATCCGTTGGGTACTGTCATTGAAATGGTGTTCCCGGTTTTAATGGCCGTATAAGAATTTCCTTTGTAAACGATTGTGAGTCTATTTTCATTCAAGTTATACTCAAAAGGGGTTTCGTCTAAATCCTGATTGAAAGCGCAGATTGTGGCGAATTCTAATTTAGCATCTTCAGAAATTGTATTGTAGGCTACATCCGAAGTAAATAGCAAACTACCCGAAGACTGGGAATCCAATCTTAATCTAGACGCACTCAAACAACCTGGCTCAAGGCTTTTTTCCAAAATACCATCATTATCTAAATCTACAGCTGTTTCTACCTTAAGCGTAGTGAGGGTGTAAGTGCCTAACACCAAATTATTGTTATGTACCTCGTCCTTTGAGCAAGACGTAAGCCAAAAAATGGAAATACAGAAGATTAGTGTAGGTAAATAGGATTTCATAACTTTCGATTAGGGATTTCGAATTTATGTTCGTTATCAGTCAATAAAGAATAAAATGGACAAACGCTCAATAATAGGGTTTAAATGCAGTTTTTAATTTTAAATTGTTAAGATTCGCTTTATTGTAAACGATTTGATTTACAGATGACTTGTGCCTATTTTAAACCACTTTACGGGCATAGAGACATAATTAGTTGCCAAGCGAAAAACCTTGCTGATAGGCGTTAACCCACAATAAGCGATAGGCATTATTGTGATGCTTTATTTATTTTCCTTTTTCAATTTCTTTTGATTTTACTCTAGAAATTCTGAATAGAATTTTAAAAGCGAGTGTTAAATATCAAGGATGTCATTTAAATAAACTGCAAAGCTTAAAAAGCGTCCTCACCACTTTTATCCAAATTCCCATAAATGAAGTTAGTTAAACTATCGATCTTTTCATGGAGGAAGTCTGCTTTAGATTCCATATCCAAAAGTTGCGATATTGTATTATACTCCAGTAACTCTGCTTTATTATTTACGAAAAATCTTAAGCTTATATTTTTAATAGTTGGGCTTTGAAATCCCCCAAATTTCGTAAGTAATTTAAAGAGGGTTAATTCGGTATTAATAGGCTCGCTTCTTTCAACCATGGGCTGAATTTTTTCAAAAAGCTCAATATGTCATTTATATATAGTATCTAAATCTGATTGACTCAGCTTGATGTCATTTTCAATGCCCAGAAGTGTTTTATTAATATACTTTTCATTATCCACACTCTCTTTGTAATTGCCTTTTGAAACAGCAATCAACACCTCTATCATTACGATAGTGATTTCCTTAAAATAGTCTAAAACCCAGTTTCTTTTTTTATTTTTGTTTCAGTTTACTATAGCACTAGAAACAAAATCAAAGCGAACAATACCATCTTCATCAATTTCGTTAAGTTCTACGGTGTGAAGCGTGTTTACTAAAATTGGATCCCAAGGTGCTTTTACCTTGACGTAATTTTCTGTAAAGCCGTGGATATAGCCTTGTTTGTTCTCGCCCTCAAAAAGTACGGTTCGTACAGTGCCAAGTTGCTTTTCATAAAAGGCACGGCGCTTTTTTGACGATAGGCCTCTTAGCATTTTACTGCGCTTTGCCCTAACCGATTTTGGAACAACGCCATCCATTTTGGCAGCTGGGGTATTTTCACGTTCAGAATACGTAAAGACGTGTAGGTATGATATCTCAAGCTGGTTCAAGAAATTGTAGGTCTCGAGGAAAAGTTCGTTAGTTTCACCAGGGAAACCTACTATAACATCTACACCAATACAAGCATGGGGCATAGTTTCCCTTATTTTATTGACCCGATCAACGTAGAGCTCCCTCATGTAACGACGGCGCATCGCTTTGAGCATTGTGTTGCTTCCGCTCTGCAAGGGCATATGAAAATGTGGTACAAATGAGTTACTCTCAGCTACGAATGCTATAGTCTCATTTTTAAGAAGATTTGGCTCAATACTCGAGATTCTTAAACGTTCTATACCCTCAACCTGGTCTAAAGCTGTAACCAACTCATAAAATGTGTGTTCATGTTTTTTGTTACCAAATTCGCCCTTACCGTAATCACCTATATTTACCCCGGTCAAAACAATTTCCTTAATGCCTTTTTTTGAAATTTCAGCGGCGTTATTTAACACGTTCTGAAGCGTATCACTTCTTGAAATTCCGCGGGCTAGGGGAATTGTGCAGTACGTACATTTGTAATCACATCCATCCTGGACTTTAAGGAAAGCTCGGGTTCTATCGCCAATGGAATAGCTGCCCACATAAAAATTAGCGTCGTTGATATCACAGCTGTGTATTTCGCCATGGGTATTTCGTTCTGGATTGTCCAACAAATCGTTTACGTAACTTGTAATGTTGAATTTTTCTGTAGCGCCA